>Ga0209425_10001176_pt1 | contig 30645 bp, 33 predicted proteins | sample COG_05_FD_184749 | JGI IMG/M metagenome (GOLD analysis project Ga0209425, IMG submission 184749) | Pelagic Microbial community sample from North Sea - COGITO 998_met_05 (SPAdes) (version 2) | ecosystem: Environmental > Aquatic > Marine > Neritic zone/Coastal water | place: Helgoland, sampling...
AAGCACGTGAGCAATTTCTTTTACCATTATTTTTGCATTTATAGGATCTAACCAAAGGTGGACGTCAAATTCACCATGTGCGTGGTCATGCTCATCTTTGTGATCATCATGGCCATCTTTATGCTCGTCTTTATGTTCATCTTTGTGATCATCATGGCCATCTTTATGCTCGTCTTTATGTTCATCTTTGTGATCATCGTGGCCATCTTTATGCTCGTCTTTATGTTCATCTTTGTGATCATCGTGTTCAAAAATATTTTTTTCACGAAACTTAAGCTTTGGTATTTCTTTTAATTTCATGAAAGAAATTATTTTTGCCTTGGTAGGAATTGTCTTTAATGCTTTTTCTAAAAATATTTCTAAATCCTCTCCAAACCAAAAGACGACGTCTGCTTTTTCTAGCATTTTAGCGTGCGACGGTTTTAGGCTGAAATTATGAGGCGATGCGCTTCCCTCTAAAATTAACCCTAAATCTCCAGTTCCATCCATTACATTGGCAACCAGAGAGTGAAGAGGTTGAATGGTAGTGACTACTTTTATATCAGCTTTTAAGGGAGCATTAGAGTAAACGAATGTTAGTGAAAAGAATATAGCAATTATATATTTTTTTAATTTACTTGAGTTAATCATCGAATACCTCATATTGAATGTTTACTATTACATATTGTAATGTTATATTATTACATAATGTGTAATGTTATAACATAACTATGTTAAAAAGAAAATGCAATCAAATAAAAAGAACAATAAACCACTAGTTAAAATGGAAAATGCTGGTGTCTTCTCAGATGGAAGATGGCTTGTAAGAGGCGTATCCTTACAGATATATCGGAATAGTATTGTTACGTTAATTGGCCCTAATGGATCAGGAAAAACAACCACGGGTAAACTGATACTAAATATTTTAAAAGCGGATGAAGGGAAAGTTTTACTTAGTACCCATCGTATAGGTTACGTACCTCAAAAAATTAATATAGATTGGACGGTTCCTCTGCGTGTCAGTGATTTTATGGGTCTCACTGGACGTATAAGTCAATCTAAAATTAATGAAGCCTTGAGCCTAACAGGGGTTGAACATTTATATAATAATAATTTAACGAATTTGTCAGGTGGCGAATTTCAACGAGTGTCATTAGCAAGAGCTATTGCAAAAAAACCCGACTTGTTGATACTGGATGAGCCTGTTCAAGGAGTTGATTTTAACGGTGAAATAAAACTTTATGACCTTATTAAGCAGATTTCAGAAGAGATTAATTGTGGAATATTGTTAATTTCCCATGATCTTAATTTTGTTATGTCATCCACGGATCATGTCATCTGTTTAAATGGCCACGTCTGTTGTTCTGGATCTCCGCAAGATGTAGCTAAAAATGCATCTTATATTGAATTATTTGGAGAACAAGCAGCAACAACATTGTCACTATATAGTCATAAACATGACCATACGCATAACCCTGATAGAAGTATAAGCAAATAATGTTTGATGATTTTTTTGTTCGGGCATTGATTGCGGGAATTGGAATAGCCATAATTGCCGGACCGATAGGGTGCTTTGTTGTTTGGCGCCGTCTTGCATATTATGGCGATACGTTAGCGCATTCTGGATTACTTGGAGTAACTTTGGGATTTATATTAGGAATTAATATGTCCCTCTCGGTTTTTATCATATCAACAACGATCGCTTTTCTTCTATTATTATTGCAAAAAAAGACCAAATTAACTGGTGATGCTCTATTAGGACTTTTGGCACATTCTTCGCTCGCAATTGGGCTAGTAATTATTGCTATTGCTTCGTCAATTCGCATTGATTTAATGGGACTATTATTTGGAGATATTCTCTCAGTTTCAAATAATGACATAATTTTAATTTGGGGTGGGGGAGTGGCAATTCTTATAGTTTTATTTGTTATTTGGAAATCGTTGTTTGCGGCTACAGTTAATTATGATCTTGCTAAGGCAGAGGGTATGAATCCAGATAGGTCGAATTATATTTTCACAATATTAATTGCTGGTGTGATAGCTATTTCAATAAAAATGATTGGTGTTTTGCTTATTACAGGTTTGTTATTAATACCTCCTGCGATGTCTCGAAACTTTAGTTTAAGTCCAAAGGAGATGGTTGTATTTTCGATTATAGGAGGCGTTATCTCAGTAATATTTGGTTTGTTTGGCTCATTGGAGTTTAACACCCCATCTGGACCTTCAATTATAGTTGTTTCATTAATGTTATTTTTTCTCTCTTTGTTTTTTCGGAGAGGGCATAATAGTATAAGATTAAAGTGAATTTGAAAGATTGGGTACTGTAGAGCATGATAGAAGATTTATCTCATAATGAAAAATTAATTCTAAATGTTTTTAAAAAATCAAATAAACCATTAAAAGCGTATCAAATCCTTTTTCAGGTGCAAAAAAAAGGTATCAAGTCTCCTACGCAAGTCTATCGGGCTTTGGATAAGTTACAAGAAATCGGGAAAGTTCATAAAATTGAAAGCCGAAACTCTTATTTGATTTGCAACAATACTGATTGTTTAAACAAATCTTCAGTCTCTTTTTTAATTTGTAATTTATGCGAGAAGATAGTTGAGATTGAGGATAAATTATTTTCCAATCATTTTTCTAAGATTTGTGAAGAATTTAATAGAAAATACACCCAGCATAATCTAGAAATATTTGGAACTTGTATATCTTGTAGTGAAAAGAAATAAATGCTGTTTTACCACTCTTTTATTTTGCGCTTTTTAGAGAAACTTAGCAATCTTCATGACTTTACACGTTTTTGAAGTATTAATTAGAAACAAGTTTAAAAAATCTATTTTCCATGGCCTGATCCTCTTTAAATAAGCCCATCAGGCGACATGTTACAGTGCTTGTTTCAACCTTGCGAACTCCGCGAGTAGTCATGCATTGGTGGGCGGCATCTACAACAACGGCTACACCCTTTGGCTTTAATACCCGGTGAATTGAATCAGCTATTTGAGCTGTCAATGTCTCCTGCGTTTGCAGGCGTCTTCCATATATGTCTACAACCCTCGCCAACTTGCTAATGCCCACCACACGTTTATCTGGAATATAGGCTACGTGAGCTTTACCAATTATAGGAACCATGTGATGTTCACAATGAGATTCAAGCCTGACATTTTTGACGACTACTATTTCATCGTAGCCCTCAACTTCTTCAAAGGTTCGTGATAGATATTCATCTGGAGATTTATCATACCCTTCAAAAAATTCATCATATGCGTTTAAAACACGCTTTGGAGTATCTATAACACCTTCACGGTTTGGGTTGTCTCCTGTCCAGGCAATGAGGGTTTTTACGGCTTTAATGGCCTCTTCACGACTTGGCTTAGTGTAGATTTCATCAGTTTTATTTTGAACCACAGGGTATCCAATCAAATATTATCGTTGTAAATTTAAAGTCTGTAACGTTATAACATATCATTATTTATGTAAACTATTAAAGCCTCAATTTTTATCGTTGTTTGAATGACAAACTTCTCACCATTCACCTATATAAGCTGGTACTGTTATTACCTTAGAATATTATAAATTTGGCTTTTAAGTAGTAAAAAGTTAGTCTTATGGTAGCATTAAATTTTTTAAAAATAATGTTCAAGTTATTAGCGAAAAGTGTTATATTGCTATCGAAAATAAAGTTAGAAAAGAGAGAATGATGTGAAGAAAAAATTTATAATTGAACCCCATATGCGTTTACATGAATGGGTTGCTGTAGAAAAAGGTTATTTTAAAGAGGAGGGCCTTGAATACGAGTTATCAGAGAAATTAACGAAGGTTGATGCTCAAGCTGATTATTTAGGGGACAAAGTTGGCGCATACCAAACCTTTGAAAACGGTCGTACTTGCGATGTAAGCTCAGCATGCCATTGGACAGTTAACGTAGCGGCTTCAGCGGGACATGGTAAACTATATACTGATTGTTATTCTGTTTCACCATGCGGAATTTTTGTACACCCTGACGCAGGTATCCAAAAGCCTGAGGATCTTGCAGGTGTTCCAATATCTGTTGGATACCAATCTGGAAGCCATTACTCAACCATTCAAGCGCTGGAGCAGTTTCTCGAGCCTGATCAAATAAATTTATCTTTCAATGAGGGGTTGTTATTTGCTCGCATGGAAAAGCTAATTGATGGAGAGATACCAGCATGCAGTTTGTTTAGTGGCACATATTATTTTTTAGATCAACTAGGGTTTAGAAAGATTGTTGAGACCACATTTATGATGGCAGGAATGATTACAGGAGATCCAAACCGAGAGGATATCGCAAAGTTTTATCGCGCTCTTCAAAAGGCTCAACATGATATTGATTTAAGACCGGAGCTTTATACTCATTATTATAAAGAAGAGTTCCCAGAACGTTTTCATTCAATGATGGATCTTCGATATTTTGGGCCAGGTGAACGTATTGTTTTTGAGGAATATTCTAAAAGAATGTATGATGAATCTCGCTTGTGGGTGGGTGAACGTGACATTTTTCCTGAGGGAGATATCGGGAACCTTGACTACTCAGAGGCTAAATATAATGCTCTGTAAAAATAAATAAATAGTGACAGTGTATTTTGTGTAGATATAAAAAAGTATAAGTTAAAAAATTCTGAGTTTATTTATTAGACTAATTATGTTTTTCAAAAAAGAGACTAATATGATTGCCGAAGTAAAGGCTTTTTTTGACGCTAGTAGTAATACAATTAGTTATATAGTCCGTGATCCTCAAAGCCGTCACGCAGCAATAATAGATTCTGTTCTTGGTTTTGATTATGCGTCGGGAACGATTATGTATACACAAGCGGATGATATTATTAATTACGTAGAGTCTGAGCAACTCATTATTGACTGGCACGTTGAGACACATGTTCATGCAGACCATATCTCTGCAGCCCCTTATTTGCAGGAACGGTGTGGTGGCTTAATTGCGATTTCAGAGCATATTATTGATGTTCAAAAAACTTTTGGAAAATTTTTTAACGCTGGCACGGAATTCAAGCGTAATGGTGATCAATTTGATAAACTTTTTAAAGATCAGGATATTTTTAGGATTGGGTCTCTTGAAGCAACATGCATGCACACTCCGGGCCATACACCAGCATGTATGACTTATTTTATCGGTGATGCTGCATTTGTTGGAGATACGCTATTCATGCCAGATGGCGGTACAGCAAGAGCAGATTTTCCTGGTGGTGATGCTAAAATTCTTTATCACTCTATTCAAAACATTTTAGCATTACCAGGCAACACTCGTATTTTTGTTTGTCATGACTACATGCCGGGCGGCAGGGACTTTAATTATCAGACAAGCGTTAACGATCAAAAGAGTCATAACATACATGTTAAAGCTGGAATCAGTGAAGGCGAGTTTATAACAATGCGTGAAACGAGGGATTCAAACTTATCTATGCCAGATCTAATAATGCCCTCGATTCAAGTAAATATGCGTGCTGGTAAAATGCCACCTTCAGAAAATAATGGTGAAACCTATTTGAAAATACCTTTATCTGGGTTAAGAAATTAATTATGTCGATTAACTGGACAGATTTTACTCCTGTGCTATCGTCTTTAGGTGGTATCCTTATTGGCTTTGCTGCATTGATCTTAATGCTTGCGAAAGGTCGGATTATGGGGATGAGTGGTATTCTCTCCGGCTTGCTAAACCCAAATTTGAGTACAGAATTCTTATGGAGGTCAGTTTTTGTTGCCGGTGTCATTGCCGGGCCGGCAATTCTTATAAATTTTGATTTAATTAATATTGCGAGCACTCCGGTTGCTTCCGGGCTATTACTCTATGTGGCTGCTTTTTGTGTTGGTATAGGTACTGCTATTGGAAGGGGTTGTACTTCGGGGCACGGAATTTGTGGATTATCGCGCTTATCGGCTCGTTCACTCTGTGCTGTTCTTACATTTGTCATATCTGGTATAATAACTGTCTCAATTTTGCGGCATGTTTTATGAGCAAAGGAAATAGATTGTGTTAGCAGTATTATCAGTTTTATTTTCTGGGCTTATTTTTGGTATAGGATTGTCTCTAGCCGGAATGTTAGATCCTACCAAAGTAACTAGTTTTCTAAATATTTTAGGAAAATGGGATCCGTCTCTAGGCTTTGTAATGTTGGGCGGAATTATAGTAACTACTCTTGGTTATTTCTTTATTTTTAAGAGGGGAAAGCCACTTTTTGAAAAGGACTTCGACTTACCAAAAAAACAAAAAATAGATAAGTCTTTAATTATTGGGAGTGCTCTTTTTGGGATTGGTTGGGGATTGGCTGGTTTATGCCCAGGCCCTGTTATTGCGAGCCTCGCATTTGATCCGTTTGGCATGTTTTTATTTTTACTAGTTATGGTTATTGGGCTTAAATTTGGAAACGTCATAAATAAATTGTTATAGCTAAATTTGATTTCTGCAATTTATTATTTGGATATATTCATGATCAAGCCATCAAACCCTTTTCCAAAGCCAGAGAAGTATCAAATGATTATGAAAAAATTATTTCCAGATATTTCTATGAGTAAAGATTGGAGTTTTATTTTTTCCGATGAAACCTCATTTCTTGATGAGATTGAACTCAAAAATTCAATAAAACTATTAGATAAAATTTCAGTAATTATTGAATTACGATCTCAACTGCTAGAGCAAGACTATGAAAATAACATAATATACTCTCCTAGTGGTGCGTGGGGTCCTGAATATCGTAATTCAATAGAATACAATAACTCCGTTAGAAACGTAAATGATTCATATGGATTACTTGCTAAAAAAGATTATGACATTATTAGGAAATTACGATTTTATTGTGAGGGTTTTACTGGGTATCAGTTAGCCACTCTAGAATTAGCAAGTAAAAGGCCGTGGATAGCAAATAAACTACCTGACGACTGGGATCAGGTTCTATGCCATTTAGCAGGTCCTATCCCTTCAGAGGTCTTTCAAACAATTTCGATAGCAGATAAATTGCCTCCAAATTTAAGATTAAGGCCTCCAAAAAAGTTTGGAGAAATAGGCTGGTTGGTTTCGGATGAAATCTTCAATCATGACTTGCTTTGTTATCAACAAATAATATCTTTAATGTTTGAAAATGGAATTATTGAATTACTTAATGAAAGGCTGAAAAATAACGAAATAATAAGAATTGTTGAGATTGGGGGGGGGTATGGTGCTTTGGCTTTCTATCTGTCCCAGATTTTTAATAGCCGAATTAAATACTCGATAGTTGATATTCCTGAATCGCTGGCATTTGCGTCTGTTTACTGCAGTTCAATTCCAATTAATATTCCAACTGTATTAATTGAAAAACCAGGAAAAGATCGACTGATGGATCAACCATGTTGCGAGTTTATTCCAAACATTTATTCCTCCGTTTTAGAGGATAGGGATAGAGTAGTGGATTTATGCATAAATACTTTGTCATTAGCGGAGATGTCTCCTGATCAAGTAGAGCATTACTGTAGTCTTATCCAAAAATTAATTGGTCGAACTGGCATGTTTTTTGAGCAAAATAGAGCTTCGAATGAACTGAAGTTGGAATCGACATTTCCAAAATATTTTAAAAAAATACGAAAATGTAAATCAAAGTTATTTACTCACTTTAAAGAGTTTAGAGGCGAAGCCAATCTCTGGGCGAATGCTGATTGGAGAAAATAATATTTAAACAGGGAAATATTTTAATGGCAATACTCTTGCATTTAAAAAAATTGATCTCTTTTTTAAAAAAACTATATTTAATAGTAATAAAAAGAATTCTTATCTTTAAGCTCTTTAAAAAAGTGGCTTAAGTTAAACATTGTTTATGATAATATGAATAGTTTTTTTCATATCCCCAAAATCTAGTAAGTCAAAGTCTAAGGATCTAACTTGCATCAGTTTATTGAGAGTTATGGTGTTTTAAATTGGGCCTTACCAATATTAATTGTATCATTAGGCGGGCTTATGAGAGGGTTTGCTGGATTTGGAGCAACCTTGATTATGGTGCCACTTTTAAGTCTATTAATGCCTCCAAGTGAGGCTGTTTTTATTGCATTGTCGATTGATACTTTGGTTATGGCCCCAATGTTTACGCGTGCTGCCCAAAAAGCTGAATGGGGTTTAGTTATACCACTTGCAGTTGGTAGCTTTCTTGCAACACCATTCGGTGTTTGGTTTCTTGTTATCACCAGTCCTGATACACTTCGGCTCATAATATCTAGTCTAATAATAATCTCAGCATTATTTTTATTAAGTGGTTGGACTTATAAAGGAGAGAGAAGTGTCTTTCTTTCATTTTTAATAGGTGTTTTCTCTGGGACAACTAATAGTGCGGCAGGGATTGGCGGCCCCCCAATTGCAGCCTACTTTGTAGCCAAAGGGTTGTCTCCGGTTAGATTAAGGGCCAGCCTAAATTCAATTGCATTTTTCATGGAAGGGATTTCCGCAATAACAATTTATTTCGTGAGTGATTTTAAGATGCATAATCTTATTATTGTCCTTATTCTTTTACCATTTATGTCACTCACTGCTATAATAGGTTCTGCGTTATTTAAAAATTTTGATAACACGATATTTAATAAATTAATTCTATATTTTTTGATTTTATTTGGAATATATATAATTTATGCCACTTTGAGATTACATTAGAGGCGAGTATATATGTCGTCTTCGAGAAAGTAGGAATAAACATGACAAAAGATCTTTCAAATTTAACTATCTTGATTACTGGCTCCGGAAATGGAATGGGGCAGAGTCATGCCATTTTGATGGCCGAAAGAGGTGCAAATATAATTGTGCACGATATTAGTTCAGAGGGAGTAAATAAGACAATAAATTTAATTAAGCAAATTGGGTTTAACGCGAGACCTTTTGTGATGGATATTAGGGATACGGACTCATTTCAAAAAGAAATAGCCAAATTTGGTCCCATCGACATTTTAGTTAATAACGCCGGAGTGGGGGGGAAGGCGCATAAAATTGAAGCCATAGATACAGAAATCTTTGATAATATGTTTAATGTCCACGTTCGAGGGACATTCTTTGCGACACAAGCTGTTATTCCTCAAATGAAAGATAGAAAGTCTGGTAAAATAATAAATACCTCATCCATATTTGCAATGGGAGGAAATGACTCAGCAAGTCATTATTCCGCTGCAAAGTCAGCAATATCTGGACTGACAAAATCATGGGCGAGAGAATTTGCAGAATGGAATATAAAAGTAAATGCAGTCGCGCCAGGATTTGTTGAAACCGATATGACACGAGCCTCTTTATCTCGAGAACAAATTACTGATCGCGAAAAGTTAATACCTCTTGGCCGCTTTTGCGAGCCAATAGATATATCATATGCGGTGGCGTGGCTCGCATCTCCTGAGGCAGATTTAGTGTCTGGGCAAATTATAAGTCCTAATGGAGGTGAGGTTATTACAGGGTATTAGCAATTTTGATTTTTCCAAAAAATCAAATTTTAAGCAATTACTTAAATTGGCATTTATGTTTAGTTATTTATTGGTCCAACCAAGTGTAATTGGATGAGCTTTTCGTTGTTCTTTAGCCTTTCCCTGATGCTTTCCTGGTTCCCAACCTACTGGCCTCAAAGTTTTATTTGCAAAATCGATCGACTCCTGATCAGTTACCGTTGCTATAGTATCATTCCAACGATTTAGAAATCCACCTACAGCGATTACTGCTAAAAGTTCAATAATTTGTTCACTTGAGTAATGTTTGCGTAACTCTGTAAAATTTTCTGGTTCAACTGCGCTGGGAGCGACACCGGCTGCAAATGCTAGATCAAGAGCCGCTTTTTCAGCTTCAGTAAATAAATCCGATGATTGATAGGTCCACATCGCTTGAATCTTCTCATCAGGAACTCCAATTTTATGCAGATGATACGAGCCATGAGATTGACAATGAAAGCAACCACTGGCTAAGCTTGCCGCAGTAAAAACGAATTGTTTAAGCTCCCCTGAAACTAGTCTTCCTGGAAATACAAGCTTAAATACATTGTTCATTGACTCTCTTAGTTCTGGCCAATTCTCCATTTCAAACTCTTGTCTGTCTTTATAACCTTCTGTTGTCATTTTTTACTCCGTCGATTGGCCTTATAAAAATTTAAGATGTAAGTTTATTTATTTATTCTTCTGGATTAATAAACATATTTAAATAGCGCCGCAAATCTTGAATTAAATTTGCGGCGCTTTAAAATATATGATGGTTTTACATTTTCGCCGCCGCAGCTTTGCCAGTTTTGATGTAATAGTCAAAGGCTAGATTGCCATCAACTCCCCGAGATTTTGCATCTTTTAACCATTGAGCCTTCAGTGGACTAAGAACTTTTTTGAGTTGTTTGGTAAAACTTTCGGAAGCCATATTAACTTTTACTTTATGTTTGGCTAATTCTTTTCCTGCCCGTTTATTAATATTATCCATTACTCGTCCCATATTAGCTTGGCTAAATGAAGCAGCCTGGCTAACAAATTTTTTGTGCTTGCCAGATAGACCGTCCCAAACTTTTTTATTCATAAATGCGGCCATTGAATTAGAACCTAAGCCGCCGGGTATGTTTGTTACACTTTTGAGATAACGAGCGTATTTAAACGGAATAACCGCCAAATTAGGGATAAGAGCCCCATCAACAGTTTTCCCGGAAATTAATTCGAATATCTTTACAGTTGGCCCTGTAACTATGGTCGCGTTTAATAACCCTGCAATTTTTTTTGTAGGTCCTGGTACCACGTGTAATTTCATACCCTTAAGATCGCTAACCTTTAGTATTTCATTTTTAGTGCTGTGGAATTGATAAGCAGGATAAGCCCACAGGCCTAAAAGCTTCATACCTTTATATTCATTGGCTGACGCAAAATATTTCTTATGGGTCTCCATGAGAGCAAATGTAGCAGATGATGCGGAGATAGTTGTAAACGGAATTCTTGAAATCTGCGGCAATTTTAATCGGTTACGAAGAAAGGACGTGTTGCTAAATCCTATATCTGCAACACCTTTTTTGACCATCTCCCATTGTTTCTTGGCAGGTGCTAATGAAGCTGGTGGTACCATTACACTTATTTCCATACCCGAAATCTCGGAAAGTTTCTTTTGAAAAGGAAATACAAAACCCTTTGCTGGTGACGATTTTGCTGGTGCAAAATTATTAAATATTAATTTTGTTTCTGCATTAACGGATTTGCCGTCAAATAAAAATATCAATGATATTAATATTGCTAAATTGGTTATAGTAAATTTAAAACCCTTAAACATTAAACCTCTCCTTAGTAATAGTTGTGGACCCATGTGATTTATTTTTCCCTTGGGAAATTCTTGATTATTTTTACCTTCTACTGTCTTTAAATATATTCCAATAGACTTTAAATTTATGTGCGCAATGCGCACAGATAAAATTAAAGTATGGTTACTCATTTGTTCTCAATGCACCAATGAAGTTAGATCAAGATAAAGAATGGCTATGAGCGAAGAAATTTCTCGGCCTTATAAATTTATGTTCGCAAAAATATAATAATTGGTTGATAGAGAATAAACAGGGATCGAGGAAAATGTTTGATAACACTAAAGATCAACTTTTTAGAAAGCGAAGTTTCATAACTAATTTACTAAAGAGTTTATCAGCAATTTTTATTTTTCTTATGATGTTTGTAACTTTTTCAGATGTTATTGGGCGCTATTTTTTTAATTCACCAATTTCTGGGGCGACTGAAATTATTTCTTTTCTTCTTGGTTTAACAATTTTTTCTGCTTTCCCACTTGTTACTCGTGATCGTAATCATATAACAGTCGGATTATTTGAACGATTTTTTTACGGAAAAGTTCGCTATTTTCAACGTTTGCTAGTTCTCTTTATTACGATGGGAATCGTTGTATTTGTAGCGTTCTTAATGTTTGATCAAGCTTTGACAATGTATTTCGATGGAGCTCTTACTGAATATCTTGACCTTCCCGAGGCACCTATTGTGTTTGTATTTTGTGGATTGGTAGTTTTGGCCGCATTAATTTTTTCGGCAGTGATTTGGCGCTATATTTCTAATGGTGGGGACCCTAAAGACGGGGCGTCAACCGACTATTAAGTTTAGGTTTATAATAAATAGGGAGCTTTGAGTTATGGAGGTGGCATTAATTGGAATTATAATTCTATTAACTATGCTTTTTATTGGAGTTCCTCTTGGAATGGGCTTGATGACTGTTGGTTATTTTGGTTTTGCTTATGTGCATCCCCACGGCTTTACAGCAGCTAATTCTGTCGCTGGCCAACAGATTCTCGAGTTGGCTCTAAATTTTCAATTTTCTGTTTTACCCCTTTTTATTCTAATGGGTGTATTTGTCGCCCGTGCACAACTTTCAGACGATTTGTATGAGGCATCAAACAGGTGGTTGGGGCATTTTCGAGGTGGCCTTGCTATGGCGACTGTGGCTGCATGCGGTGGCTTCGCTGCTGTTTCAGGTTCCTCAGCTGCGACGGCGGCAACTATGGCTAAAGTTGCTGTGCCATCTATGCGAAAATATGGTTATGGTGACGCTCTGTCGGCAGGAACTGTTGCCGCTGGCGGTACAATGGGAATTCTCATACCACCATCTGGGGCTCTTATAATTTATGGCCTTCTTACAGAAGAGGATATAGCAAAACTTTTTGTTGCGGGTATTATTCCAGGTTTGATCACTATAGCTGCTTATATTGCGGTCATTAAAATTGTGACATTAATCTGGCCAACTATGGGGCCTCCAGGCGACCGATCAAGTTGGAACGAGCGTTTGAGGTCTCTATATAAGGTATGGGGAGTGTTATTTTTATTTTTCCTTATAATGGGTGGAATATTTTTTGGTATATTCACCTCGACAGAGGCCGGGGGTATTGGAGCTACTGGGGCTCTTGTGTTCGCCATAATTCGCCGACGAATGTCGTGGAAAATTTTTTATGAATCACTTGCAGAGGCAGCTATAACAACGGCTATGATATTTACAGTTGCCTTCGGCGCCTTAATTTTAAATCAGTTTGTAAATATGTCGGGTATGCCTCAGGTCGTATTAGAACTGATCGACAGCTTGGATGCTACACCGCTGCAAGTTGTCTTAGTCATTATGGCATTCTACGTTCTGTTGGGAATGTTCATTGAAGGGGTCGCTATGATATTCCTAACAGTGCCAATTTTTGTGCCTGTCATTATGGGATTGGATTTTGGTTTCTCTGATGTTTTGATATGGTGGGGAATAGTTTTGGTTATGGTGGTTGAGATTAGTTTAATTACGCCTCCAATTGGTCTAAATGTCTTTATTCTAAAGTCGATGTTGCCAGACGTTCCACTTTCTAAAATTTTTAAAGGCATAGCGCCTTTCTTTTGCGCGGATTTATTCCGACTCGCAATTGTTGTTATTTTTCCTGCCGTTGCTCTTTGGTTGCCGACAGTTATGTTTAATTGATTATATAATTAAATAATAAATATTTTAAGAGATCAAATAAGGTTAATCGGGATTCAGTGCAATGTCACTCTTTGTTCAAGTCGCGCGCCCTGATCTGTTTTTAAATTTTACAGTTTAAATTATTTTTTTTGAAAAAAACTAAAACAGAAATCCGAATATTGACACCAGATTTTTAATCTAAATGATTTGCAATTTCCAAGGAATTAGGGGCATACCGATAAGCTCTAAATAAAATATTTGATGGGCCATCATTAGGAAAAACATCATTAAAATAAGGGTTTATATATTCCCATACTAACCTTTTTTTTGTTGTAATCTCAAAAATACGTCCAGTTAATCCCTCACAAATTAATGTATTTCCAGTGTGTAACCGTTGAATGCTGCTCACAATGGGACTGAAAAAGGTCCAACTCTGAGGTGCTTGATATTCCCAGACTATCTCGCCAGTTGTTGGATTAAACTCGATAGCCCTGGAGCGTGGAGGTAAAACATCATTATTCATACCGTTTGAAAAGAACGTAATATTTCCGTTGTTTAAGAATTCGGCATTATGTTGGTGACCCCAGTTACGTTCACGATGGCTCCATACGAATTTTTTTGTTTTCTTATCAATTATGGCCATCATGTCTAAGTGTCTAAAATTAATTAAGAAATTACCACCCGGTGCTGGTGCACAAGAATTGGCGTGAGCGAATTCAAACCGATGACAATCATCAGCCATAGGAAAATCTCCAATATTTAAATCTCGAGCATGCCACTCCCACTCAATATTACCGTTGGGATCAACTTCTTTAATGAAGTCACTATAAATTTTACCTTCTCGCTCTGTTCCTGGAATTCCCCCCTTAACCTGTGTTGCTTCGAGTTCCGTCATTTCATCCCAACCTAGATACATCGTATTGCCGTTTGGAAGCCTGCGAAAGTCATGATGCTGTGCGTGGTCTATATGTTCCCAAACTAGATTGCCATTCCAGTCATATTCTTTTAAATGCCCGCCTTTGCCTTCGATTACAGGTGGACCTTCTGTTGTAAGGCCAGAAGTTAGCAAATGTCCATCAGGCAATAGATAAGCTAGTGTACCAAGCTTATGCGACAGGCTCCATTGGTGAACAGGTTCACCTAACATGTTAACCAAATATACGGTATTGCCGTGTACGGGTGCGACTAATGTATAACCAGGTGAGCACTTATTTTTATCGTACTCTATTAATCCAAGTTTCTGATATCGCAAGACTTATGCTTTCTTTAATAAGGAGTTTAGATTGATAGAATATTTAATTTTTATCCCAGGTTTTTGAATACCAATCAGTTACCGACATTTTGAAGCTCGGTTGAATAGAGATCCGGTCATACCAAGCCATTAGGTTTGGAAACTGTATAAAATCAAATCCACCCCGCTTAAGAGTAGTTATGGTTGGTGACCAAGAAATATCTGCCAAAGTATAGGTATTCCCTACAAGCCATTGATTTTCTTTGAGAATAAATTCCATCTCTGAGAAGTGGCCATTTAATAAGTTCACTGCAACCTCAGCATCTTGGGCAGTAAAACTTTGGCCGGGCAAGTCATGTTTTCCATGAAAGGCTAAATATGCAGGATCTTTTTGAAGTTGGCGATAGAGTGTCACTTCTTCTTTAGTCTTCTTCATTGCCTTGGCATTTCTTTTGTAATACTGAAAAGTTTTTATGCCCGGCATATGTACTTCACCTGAAATTCTAAGCCATCGATCTATTTCTATTTGATATTCCTTGGATACATTCCGAAAACTTGGGTCTGGGAAGGTTTCTTCTAAATAAATGAGGATATCATTGGACTCTGTAATTACTTTGCCATCATGCACAAGCGAGGGAACAACCCCCTTTGGATTAATGCCAAAATATTGCTCAGTTATATTTTCTCGTTTTGCTAGAAGAATATGATGGCTTTCCCACGATAGTTTCTTTTCTTCTAAGAGAAATCTTACTCGTGCTGAGCAATTCGAAATATGGGCATGATACAAGTGTATACCTCTAAAATCTAAAATCTCTCGATTTGTTGGTTCGATCAATGGCATTAAGAAAATTCCTTATAAACTAATGTTATACTCGAGAATTATTGTAATCTATGAGACGATCGCGAGCCTCATCACGTAGCAGTAACCCTGCCTTGGCATGGTCGGAACTTAGATCAGCTGTATGACCTTCATACTCGTCGAGCTCTAAGACACTGGGTCGGTTGCCAAGACTATCCCACCATTGTCTGACGTTTGGGCGATCAGTAAACCAAATATCGAGCCATTTAATCATATCTAAAACTTTAATTAGTGGGGCGTAACAGGTTTCCACTAAGGTTAGATTTTCTCCCATAATCCAAGGACGCCCGTCTGAGAGGGTGTCTTCCATTTTTTGAAAAATCTTATCCCATCCTACCAATCCCCTTAGTACCCATTCAGACGCCATACCTTCCCGAATAACAGACTGTTGTCGAAGTGTTTTTTCAAGGTCTGGTTGTTTTTTCCACCTGCGTTCTAAGATATCTATCGGAATAACACTGCGAAATCTTGTAACAAAATTCAATGCAGCGATACCTGGAAACCCAACCTCATCCGACTCTTTTATCCATTCACGTAAGTAGGCCCGATCGACTATATTTTCAGGTTTAAGAGGTCGCTCAGGTTTTAATTCATCAATATAATCACATATTATCGAAGATTCACGGATTGGCATTCCGTTATGCACTAAAGTAGGAACCACGGCTTTCGGGTTTATGCTTAAATAACTGTCTTCGAAATGATCCTCGTTAAGAAGCTTAATATAATGCGGCGTCCATTCATCAATACCCTTTTCTATAAGGGTAATTACAGCTCTGTTCGAGCATACTGAGTCAGCTTCTTTTAAGTAATATAATTCTAACATGAATTTTTCCTTATCCCTCTAAACTTTATTTAATTATTTTGGTTCGCCATGCCCCCCAAAAGTTACACGAGTTAATTCTCTATACAATGGGAAAAAATCATCAACTGCAGCATGTTGCGTTGAGGTATTATCCCAAACAGCTAAGGTTCCTATGTCCCATTTATGGCGCAATTGAAATTCTGGTCGAGGTGTAAGGCCATATAAAAAATTTAAAATTCCATCGCTTTCTTTCCTTGGAATATTTACAATATGGCTCGTAAACCCTGGATTGACGTAGATTAATTTTCTACCATTGCGAGGATGCGTTCTAACAAGGGGTTGAGCAATAGGGGGGTTTGCATTTTTATGTTTCATATAATGTTCCACCCCTTTCTTTAAAATTCCCTGTCTGCCGCCTAAACCCATATCCCAACTATGAATAGCGCTTAATCCGTCTAAATATTTCTTCATTCGTTCTGACAAGGAATCATAAACCGCAATCATGCTTACCCAAATTGTATCGCCCTTTCCTTGAGGAATTTTACGCGAGTACAGGCTTGTTCCAGCAGGGGGCTCCTTAGCCCAAGTCAGATCAGCATGCCACTTTGCTGTTCCAGTTGGAGGAGTTTCTTCATCATTTATAACGATTTCTATATCAGGATCATCATCCAAACGATCAAAGAAAGATTCGGAAGGCCGAAGAGGACCAAACATCTTAGTCGCTTCCTTCTGTTGAGCAGGCGTTAAATCTTGTTCAGGAAAAAATATAACTTGATGGGTATCAAGAGCTGCTACTAATGACTCCGTTACTTGCTTTGAAAGCTCTTGAGTGAGATTAATGTTTGTTATTGTTGCTCCAAGGCAGGCGCCACATTGTTTTAAAATATAATCTGAATTACTCATACTTTTCAATCCTCCCTTATTTTTAAATACTTTTTAATACAAACATTAGAAGTTTAGTTAGGCTAATTAATAATACTATTTGAGCGCAATGCGCCTTGCTCCAACTATTTACTTGGTTTTTTTTAAAAAAAATATACGACCAACTAAATAGAAAATTTTATTAAGGTTTATTGCTACGGTTATTTGATTGAAGAGTTAGTTAAATTAAAACCAGTATATTACGAGTTTAATCTTTATTGGGGTAAAATGTTAAAATTATATCATCATGGTTCATCAGTTTGTGCTGCAAAAGTACGTATGTACCTGAGTGAGAAGAAATTGGATTGGAAAGGTCATTATATTGATATTCTCGCAGGTGAGCAGTTTGATCCAGAGTATATCAAACTTAATCCAAAGGCTGTTGTTCCAACGCTGGAGCATAATGGCGAGATTATTTGCGATTCTACAATTATTTGTGAATATTTAGAAGATACATTTAAGGAGTTTCCTATACGGCCGACTAACCCAGTTGAGCATTCACGGGTTCTCTATTGGACGAAGGCGGTGGACGAAGCTCTTCACCCGGCTTGTGGTTTCATCACTTATCTTGCATGCCATCGACATATTGTAAGCCGACTAGGCTCGGACAAGGTTAAAGCATTTCTAGAATCAACGCCTACCATGTCGGTCACGGCTGATTGGCATGAAACAAAAAAATCTATTGTACGCAAAGGAATGAAAGCTAAGGGAGCCCATGCAAAACTGCGTCTTTATGATCATTATCTAAAAAATATGGAAGATAATCTGGAAAAAAATAATTGGCTGGCTGGCGATAGTTTTACTTTTGCGGATATTGCGATGACACCGTATGTCAATCGTCTTGAGATGCTATCCATGTCGGGTATGTGGACCGGCGGCCGTATGCCAAGAGTTGAAAACTGGTTTGAAAAGATTAAGAAGCGCCCAAGCTTTAAGCCAGCTTTGGTTGATTGGTTGCCTGATGACCTTGCCGAGGATATGCGAACTTTTGGTTTTGAGAGTTGGCCAGAATTTGCTAAATTACTTGAAATTGAGATTTGATTTGAACTAATTGACGTTAACTAAGAAACTTATTACCATTCACTCTTCATAAATTAAATCTGACCCGTTTAAAGCTTTAGATATATAAAAGGTATGTAACTGATGTCACAGCAACTTGATCCGGATCGTAAAATTGAAGGTAGTTATATATTCACGGGTCCGATGAGCCAAAAAGGCTATGCCCTCAATAAATTAGGTGCTTCTTTAATATCGGATGAGGCACGTGCTAGCTTTAAAGCTGATGAAGATATCTATATGGAAAGATTTGAGTTAACTGAAACGCAAAAGAAATTAATACGCGATCGAAATTGGATTGGATGTGTTAAAGGGGGGGCAAATATATATTTTCTTTACAAAATAACTTCTGTGTTTGGAGATTCCCTTTACAAGCTTGGTGCAAAACAAGCTGGTATGTCCTATGAGGAGTTTCTTAGGACACGTAACATTAGTGGTGCAACATAAATGGGTAAGATCGTAGCTGGAATAGGTACTTCTCATGTTCCATCCATTGGAGTTGCTTACGATAAAGGTCAGCAAAAGAGTGAAGCATGGAGCCCTTTATTTGATGCATATGAACCTGTTCAAAAATGGCTTTCAGAAATAAAACCTGATGTTGCAATAATCACCTATAACGATCATGGGTGCGATTTCTTTTTTGATAAGTACCCTACTTTCGCAATTGGTGCAGCTGATAAGTATCCTATTGGTGATGAAGGTTTTGGTATGAGGCAACTTCCACCTGTACTCGGTGATACAGCGTTTTCCTGGCATTTAATTAATGAGCTTGTATATAACGAGTTTGATATAACGGTTTGCCAAGAATTAAAAATGGAGCATGGATTTTTAGTTCCAATGAATTTATGTTTTAGTCAAGAACCTAGCTGGCCTCTAAAATTTGTTCCTTTAGCTGTAAATGTTATTCAGCATCCGCTACCCACAGCGGCCCGATGTTTTAAACTGGGAAGAGCCATTAGAAATGCTGTTGAGGCTTATAATGACGACTTTACAGTCGCTATTTTTGGTACGGGAGGCATGTCACATCAATTGTCGGGTGAGAGGTTCGGTTATCTTAATAGTGAATTTGATGAATGGTTTTTAGATCAAATAGAGGGAGACCCCAGCGCCTTAATTAGTATGACCCATCAGGAACTTATGGAACGCGCTGGTGTTGAAGCTGTCGAACTAATTATGTGGCTTGTTATGCGAGGAGCAATGTCAGATCAAGTTGAGCGCATTCATCGCAACTATTATGTTCCAATGACCACCGGCATGGGCCTTATCACACTTGAGAATGTCGTTCCTTAATAAGAAAATTCATAGTCATTAAGACATAATTTTATGCATTTCTTGCTCAAATTCGTCTACATCAAAATAGAGCGGACCCATTCCCCCTTGATATGCAATTTTACCATCTGGCGAGATAATGTATAAACGATCTGGCCAAGATTGATATTTATATTCTGCATCATTATCCATTCCATCTAAAAGCATTGGAAACGAGAAATTATATCTCAACATGCAAGTCGCTGCTATTTCAGCTCGTTCATCTTCGGTTGTTGGTTGTTCAAAAATAACATCTTCGTCGAGGTTGCGGATAACTTGGTCCTCACCTTCAGCATGTGCTTCTCGGATATAAACCCCAAAAAATTTTGCTTTATCACCGAAAGATTTAGCTAGATCGTCGAGGCGCACGGCCCCATCTCTAAAAGGAGGTCAGGTATAAGACCCAAAGACCAGTCCTATTGGTACTCCAAATTGTGATGATAACTTCATCATTTTATCTGTTCTTTTCCCTTGCGCATCAAGGATTTCGACATCAAAGTCTGGCGCATCTTCTCCCACTTTTGGGGAGACTTCTTGGTCTCGAATAACTCTACCTTCAATTAAAGTTCTAAGTTCATCTCTCGTCATGCCTCGAGTATCTAGCCATTCTTGCTTTGAATTAGTTACGATTTTTTCAAATTTTTCAGGTAATTTAATGGACATTATTGGAGAACCTTTCTCTTTAATTTTATATTTCATAAAAAATTATAAAGTATGTAAATGTTTAACATGAATCAAAATTTTTACCATATTATTTCAACTTATAAAGACTTATTGGACTTATAAATAGAGAGAATTAACAATCTTTTAGCAATTATCCAAGTATATAATTTTGGTTGAGCGCAATGCGCACTTTTATGATGGGGAGGGATAGTAAGAAAATTATCGTTTAAACTTAATAAGTGTTCAGATTAGATTTTGATTTTCTTAATTTCTAATTCTAATTTATTCCTGGCTGCCATAAGTTTTTGTAAATAACGATCTGCAAGTTCCTGTCCTGTTATAGCTGAAGCTATCCCAACAATTCCTATAGTTCCGAGAATTCTTGATCCATTTTGTATCGGAACAGCAAGACTATCGGTCCGCCCATCGTATATGTGTTGTCTACATCGAATACCATATTCTTGTTTTCGTGTTTCCTCTATAAATGTCTCAACATATTTTGGCTTGTTCACTAATAGGTCAAATTGATCACTAGATCTTCGTAGTATGTCTAAAATTTCTTCTCGTTCATCATCTGGGCAGTAACTTAAATATACACGGCCAGTTGCTGAAATCATCATCGGAAATCGGTGTCCTACCGTCACCCAGTCTATTGAAAAAGGACTGAATCTTCGTGTAGTATCTCGCAAATACATGGCGTCATTAATAAATGTCGCGAGGTCGCATGGCCAAGTAATGTCTTTGCATAACTCAATAAGGATTGGAGAGGCAACATCAGTTATCCATTCTTCCTCACTAAAACCATCACTTAGTTTCCGAACCAAGTGGGTCAGATAGTACTTGCCATCAGTTTCTAAGCGTCTAACATAGCCATATTTTGTAAGGGATATAAGCATTCGGTCAACAGCTCTTCTGGAGAATCCTGACCTTCTCGATAAATCGCCAATATTTGCTCCACGACATTGATTGAGGAGTTCAATAATATCAAACATTCTTTCAGCGCTTTTTACACCCGCGTAACGTTCCATGAGCCCATCATTATTTATAAATTTTAGCTAACATAATGCCTGTATAACGATTTTGGGCGCTATGCGCCAGTTTGTATTAAATTTTCGGCGCTATGCGCCTTATTTTTAAGTGTTATATTTAAATATGGATTGTAATCAAAATATTTCCCCCCATAAAGTTGGTCACATAACGTAAACTAACTTACTATTACTAAATGCAATATTTTGATTTCATTATTAAAGAATGGCGTTTCCTATTTTTTGGTATCGCGCTAAACTTTTTTTCCAGTACTGGTCAGACTTTTTTTATCTCTATTTTTGGAGCTGAATTTAAAAAAGATTTCGGATTGAGTGATGGGGACTTTGGTTTTCTATTTATGATAGCAACGTTATTGAGTGCATTAAGTTTGATTTGGTTTGGTCGGTTAATTGATCGAATAGATTTACGAATTTATACATTATTCATATGTTTGGGTAGTATTTTTGCGAGTTTATCTGTCTCACTTGCAACTTCCACTATCATGCTTTGTTTTTCATTTTATTTGCTACGCCTTATGGGGCAGGGGTTAATGAACCATATTGCTGTTACATCAATGGGAAAATATTTTTCTACAGAGCGAGGTAAAGCGATCGGAATAATAACCTTTGGAATGACCCTCGGTTTAGCATTTTACCCTTCAATTGGAGTTTCGTTAAATGAGTCTTATGGGTGGCGGGATAGCTGGTTCTATATTGCTATTTTTTATTCAATAATTCTGGTTCCACTTATGCTATGGTTACTAAAAGGGCAAAAGAATCGGCATAAACTTTATACAGAAAAATTATCAATTGAGGTATCAAATGATATTAAAAATAGCCAGTATTCGGTACGCAGCATGTTATCTGAAGCGCAGTTTTATTTGACTATACCGGCGATACTCTCATCTTCATTTTTGTTGACTGGATTGCTTTTTCATCAAGTTTCTATTGTAGAGAGCAAAAACTGGTCCATCTCATTTTTTGCGAGCGGTTTCGTAGGGCTAGCTTTGGCATCTCTCTTAACGTCACTTGGAATAGGTGTCCTGATAGATAAATATAAGGCTATTAACTTATTACCTTTTATTCTCGTGCCATTGTTATTTGGGCTTTTTATTATCAATTATTTTCAATCAGAGTTCTTTGGATTCGTTTATTTAATTTGTCTCGGGTGTTGCTTTGGTACCACCTTTACGATATCTGGCGCAATTTGGCCAGAGTTATATGGAACAAAAAATTTGGGAGCCATTAAATCTCTAATAAAGGCAATAATGGTTTTTGGAAGCGCACTATCCCCTTGGGTGTTTGGTTTGGTTCTTGACGCTGGCTTCGGCCTTCTTGGCGTGAGTTATATTAGTGTCGCAATCATTAGCCTTACTTCAATTTTAGCGATAATTTCAAGGAATATAATGATAAATAAATTAGCGCAACAATAATACTTTTTTAGTAAAAGAATAAATATAAGTTTTTGGACTTAAATCAAACGTGTTAGTCAGTTTTCTTTTGTCATGTATTTTTATATCAATGCAAGATAATCTTTTGATAATTCTAATATATGATATGCTAAGTTTATGAAATATTTTTTGAGTATCTGTATTGTTATTTTTCTAACGGGTGTCGCAAACGCTGAGGGTATTGGTGACAAATATCCTTTAATAACTAACAATACGTATGATATTACATCTCACCCAAATAAGAATAAAAAAAACACTACATTAAATGGACATAAAATAAAACTCTCATATCGAGAATTATTTTTTAAATTACTTCAACATCGTTGCCCAATACACTAATTGTGGCAATACGCTATGAAAAATTTTAATCAAATAAACTGGAACCAAATAGTCCAGAATTATAGGGCGAAACTATTGCTTCTTTGATAGAATATCCTACATCTGCAACGATTGTAGATACTGAGTTAGCATCGAGAATGCCTGTTATCCAGACTGGTGACCACATTTCATCAGCTTTGAGTCCCTTTGCCTCTTTAACATAAATTATTTGATTTGCTGGAGGAGGAGGGACATGGATGCAGGCCCCACGATAGGGAACAAATAGAAACTCAGTAACATTTTCTCCATCGAAAGCTATTGGAGTAATGTATCCGGCGATTTTTATTTTTTTTCCATTAAGCTTAATATTTATCAGACCACTTTCACCCTGAGACTCTTTCATATATTTCATATCGTCTAAAAATTGATCGAGCATCTCTTTTGATCCCTCGAATTCTGATATATCAGGGGTTCCTCTCATTTCCAAAGCGCCATCAAAAATCATATTTACGCCATCTTTGGTTGGTGATAGGTCTTCCCATGAGATGGTTTTAGGCTTTGCTAACGTAGAATGATCGTGAAATGCAATACTTAGAATTATTAAAATACTATAAAATACTCGTTTCAAATTTCTAACCTCGGATCATCAATCCATCTGAAAGTGATTTCTTATATGCTCGAATTGCTGGTAATATACTTGCCAAAAATCCTGCGAATACTATTGCAAATAATAGTGCAATTTCGTTCCAATCGGGTACTACAATCTCAATATAAAGTCCAGTGAGGCTTTCAATTAGAGGTTTAATAAAGAATAGACCACCATATAGGCAAAAGAGGCCAATTAGGGCACCTAGTGTTGCGATTGTTGTAGCCTCGACTGTTAAAAGAGCAAAGACTTGAATGGGTTTAGCACCTACAGCACGTAAAATTGCCATCTCCCGCCGTCTTTCATTTAATGAGGATAGTATTGAAATGACCATGCCCAGAATAGCAGTAAATACAACCATTGAAGTAATTATAAACAACGCTGTTTCGACATTACCCACCATTGACCATAATTGTCCAAAAACAACACCTGGAAGAATAGCAGAGATCGGTTCTTGACGATACTTGTTAATCCACCTTTGCAAAGAAAATGTCGACATTTTAGACTTGAGCCCTACATAAAGAGCAGTAACTGCTTTAGGATCAAGCTTCATTTGTCGTAAAATTTCAGGGGTTTTTTTTCCATTTCCCTCTACAAACGTTCCAGTTTCCCAACCAATATGTATCGCTTCAATGGCTTCCATACTCACATGAATAGCCTTATCAATGGGCGTATTGGTAGGTGCCAATATTCCAGAAATACGAAAAGGGGTATCGCCATGATCTTTACCTAAGCTCACCGGCCCCGTACCATGTGCTAAAACGATTTTATTCCCAATTTTATAATTTAAATTTTTAGCGACCTCCGCGCCAAGAACGGCATCAAAAAGGTCATTAAATACCTTTCCTTCTTTAACTTGTATAGGAATATTACGCCGGTATTTAAAATACTTAAAATAGTCTTTGCTCGTGCCGACTACTCTGTAGCCTTTATGCGAATCACCGAGAGCGATGGGGACGAGCCATTTTACCTCTCTTCTTTTCTTAATGTCTCCAACAGTTTTCCAGGTTATGTTCGAGGTTGCATCGCCAATATGGAAAACTGAATATAGTAAAAGTTGGACACCGCCAGTTCTGGCTCCGATGATTAAATCAGTTCCGGAAATTGTATTGATAAAGCTGGCCCGCGATGCTGTTCTTACCTTCTCTACTCCAACGAGTAATAGTGTTGAAATTGCAATAGATAGGATTGTAAGTATAGTTGTAGATTTTCTGTTCAGTATACTTTGCCAAGCTAATCGGAGAATAATCATAACATTTTTTCTTCGGTGAATGAAGTAGTACAGATGTCTTGTAGTTTAATCGATTTGTTAAATCTTTTTGCAACCCTAGCGTTGTGGCTTACCATTAGTAGAGTTGCTCCCGTTACCTCTTTTTGAGAAAATAGTTGATCTAGGAATTCATCTTGGCTTTTTTCATCTAATGAGGATGTAGGTTCATCGGCAATAATGAGTTCAGGCGAGCCAATAAATGCTCGGGCAGCAGCAACTCGTTGCTGTTGGCCTATAGATAAAGTATTTGCCTTTTGTCTGCCTAATGTTTCTGGCACAATTCCTAATGCTCTTAGTAATCGCTCAGCCTCTAGAACTAATTTAGACTGTGTTTCCCCAGATTTTTTTTTACGATTAGATGAAAAATGGAGAGGTAAAAGAACATTATCAATAGCAGACAAATAAGGTATTAAATTAAATTGCTGGAATATGATGCCTAGGTGATCTGCTCTAAAACTATCTCTCTCCGCGGCAGATTTATTTTCTATTGATTGATCAAGAATTCTTACAGTGCCCTCTTCAGGTCTAATAGTCCCGCATATTAAACTTAATAAAGTTGACTTTCCAGCGCCAGAGGGGGCAACTAATATGCTGCTTTCTTGCCTATTTAATTGAAAATTATTTAATTTCAATTGAAAGTCTGATTCGGCTGACCCCCAGGAAAATTTAATGTTGGAAAGACTAATCGCAGTACCATTTTTTTTTATCGACAATGACATACTTTATTATAGATTCTTTTTACATTTATGGTAGCTCTATCGAATTTTCATTATTTTCCCACTCAATTGCTTTTTGCCCGGATGCAGAAACAACCTCTACTTCTATTTCTTCAGCTTTTGGAAATAATTTAAAGAAACTTGTCGTAAGAGTTTTAATGTTTTCTGGATTATTACATCTAATTTTCCATATTATATGAAAACCTGCGTGATCTTTCTCAACCTCAAATTCGCCAGATACATTCATAATTATACATTCTGCATTAGATGGCGTTAGAAAAATACCTTTCATGTTCTTTAGTTGAGATAGGGCTTTTTGGATCGTATCTTTCTGATTTTTATTCTCCGGCGCGTGTTCAAAGCCAACTATATCATTAGCTGGAGACTCAAGCTCCATGTTTAAGTCTCTACCTTCTATCGCAATTTTTAATGTACTGACCCCGTGCTCATGGCTATCCAACTGTCTTTTTTCATGTTCATGTTCTTTTTCATGCCCATGCTTTTCTGATGCCTGGCTTGAATAAATTCCAAAGCTAAGCGAAATAAAGACGCTAAATAGGAGTGTTGATATATTTCTTGTTAATGATTTTTTTAACATAATAAATTTAACCTTTTTAATTAAGTTTTTTGACACTTGGCACATAAGCCGAGAACTTCAATAGTTTGGCTTGTTATTGAGAACCTATTCTTTTCTGCTGAAGCCGTAATTTCATTCTCTATTAAATTGCTTTCGACCTCTTTAACCTTTTTACATTCCGTACAAATCAGAAATTGTCCCGTTTTACAGTCTCCCTCTTCGTAACATGCTATATAACTATTTTTCGTGGAAATTCTATGAACAACGCCCAGATTCATAAGTTTTTCTAACGAGCGATATATCTGAACTGGTTGAACTCTTTTCCCAGCCTCTGATACTTTATCTGCAATATCATAGGCACTTAAACACCGATGATCACTAAGTAATAGTTTCATCACTGGTTCATCATAGGTTCCAATAGATTGACCATATTGTTTTAGTCGATTATTAAAACGTATCTTTGCTTTTGAGACACATTGTTTATGTTGATTTAAACCCAAAGTTTTTAATCCAATTGTTCCTTAAATAATGTAATAATGTGTAATGTTATTACATCGCATTATAACAAGTTTTTGTAAATAGAAAAAGCATCTTAGAAACATATTTTAATTAAAAGTATTTTTGTCAGCCTCATATTTTCCTTAAAGACAAAGAGCATCTATGTGCGGAATTAGTTATGAAGTTATTAATGGGATTCTTTTATTTGGGAAATATTAATATAGGCCGCTAAGTACTCTAGGCTTGAGTTAACTTCGATTAAAGATGGTCCATTTACTTCAAAGGCCTGTCTTATAATCTCTCCAATATCCTCATTTTTTTCAATCTTAAAGCCCTTAACACCATAGGCTTCAGCTATCTTAGAAAAGTCAGGGTTCGTCATATTTGTCGCTAGAGTTCGGTCTGGGTATAATCGCTCCTGGTATAGTCGAATTGTTCCGAGACTACTATTATTTGAGATAATGATGCGAATAGGAAGGTTGCGTTCGACTGCAATTGATATTTCGTTGCCGGTCATTTGGAATCCGCCGTCACCAACAAAACAAATGACTTGTCGATTATGAGCTCTTAGGCCCGCTGCTATGGCAGCTGGTACGCCCATACCCATAGCCCCAGCAACTGCTGCAAGTTGCAAATTTGTTATTTTATAATCGTATAAACGATGTACAAATGTTGCAAAGTTACCAGCATCAACTGTCGTAATTGCATCATCATCTGCAATATCGCGAATGTGTGCAATAATATTTCCAAAAGGTACTCCATCAGATGCTTTTGATATTTCCCATTTAAATCTATCAGCACTCAAAGCATGTGCTTTCGATATCCAATCTAAGCGTTCTTTTGGAACTTCTGGCGGATTAATTGTGGCTATTAATTCTAAAGTTTTCGTAGCATCTGCAACAATTGCCAAATCAGTCTGGAAAACGTTACCTAATGGTTTTGAGTCATTGTAGATATGAATAAGTTTCTGAATTGGTTGGGGTGCCGAGGGTATTTTATATCCTTGAGTTACAACATCTCCTAAACGGGTACCAATTCCGATAATTAGGTCTGATTCATTTAATGTATCTTTAAATATTGGGGGCATGTTAAATGCTAAGTGGCAGGAAAAATTTGGGTGATTGGTATTAAATAAATCTTGATGTCTCCAAGCTGTGGCGACGGGTATATTCCAAGTTTCACTCACTATGCGGAGCAAATTTCTTCCTTTATTACCTCCAATTTGACCGCCTGCAATAATCAATGGTCTTTTTGCAATTGCTAGCATGTCACAAATTTCTAAAATATCATCCATATTGGGTTTAGGTTGATAAATTTTGGCTGGAATTAAAGCTGGGGCATTTGTCTCATCAAGAAGCATATCTTCTGGTAATGAAATAATTACTGGGCCTGGTGTTCCTGATTGCGCAATCACAAATGCTCTGCGGACACACTCAGATATTTTATCAGCATCATTCACCTCGATAACCCATTTTGCCATATCACTATAGGTCTTTACATAATCTACTTCCTGGAATGCTCCACGACCACGATCCTCACGAGAAACTTGGCCCACAAACATGATAACGGGGACTGCATCTTGCTGGGAAACATGAATTCCAATTGATGCGTTCGTGGCGCCTGGCCCTCGACTTACCATAACAATGCCAGGTTTACCTGTCATCTTAGCATCAGCCACTGCCATAAAACTTGCTCCACCCTCATGTCGCGCAGTGACAACATCAATGCTAGGAGTGTCATAGAGTGCATCGATTAAAGCCAAATAACTCTCGCCGGGCACACAAAAAACCCGGTCTACTCCGTGGTTAATAAGCGTATTCGCTAACACTGTCGCGGCTCTCGTCATAATTTTAAATATTCTTTTTTTCGGTTAGAGGTGGATTGAATATTTTAATGGGCGGTAATTCGCCTTCAAATACTTCAACTTCAACCAACGCTGACATAGCAGATGGCCCCTGAGCAAGTTTTGATGTTCCTTTATCAATGGTTAGGATGTTCGGGTTTCCATGCACATCCATACTCCCAGATTTACCTGGACTAAGTGGATCGAACCAAGCACCGGTAGAAATCTGTACTACATTTGGCATTACATCTTCTGTAATAACAGCACCTGCAAGACATGCCCCTCTAGAATTATAAATTTTAACGACATCTCCGTCTTTTATTTCTCGTTTATGAGCATCTTTTGGATTAATGGAAACGGGTTCTCTGTCTTGTATTTTATTTTTTAAGCTGTATCCGCCATTGTCATACTGACTATGAAGCCGAGTTTTTGGCTGATTTGTGATTAAATGAAGCGGAAAATTTTCAGCTTTATCAGAGCCGAGCCATTCGCAAGGCTCTAACCATACAGGATGCCCGGGGCAATCATCGTATTCAAAACTATTTATTGTTGAGGAATAAATCTCAATTTTTCCAGAGGGAGTTCGCAGTTGGTTATTTTCAGGGTCAGACCTGTATTTATGCAGGAATGCTTTTGGCTTATCCTCTGGGAATTCATAAAAACCATTAGACCAAAATTCGCTAAAATTAGGCATTTTAATTTCTAACTCTTTTGCTGATTTTTGAAATTGGCTATAAAATGACTCTAACCATTCTTTTTCACTCCGACCTTCTGTAAACTCGTCCCAAAATCCGAGTTTTTTTGAAATAAGGGAAAAAATATCATAGTCGGTTCTCGATTGCCCTACGGGTTCAATGGCCTTTTGCATGGCAAAAATAAATTTATCGCGGCGTCCACCTCCAATATCATTTCTTTCGAGAGTGGTTGCGACTGGAAATATTATATCTGCATGTCGGGCATTCGCATTCCACCAAGGTTCATTCACAATTATTGTCTCTGGCCTCTGCCATGCCTCTAATAATCTATTCAAGTCTTGATGATGATGAAATGGATTGCCTCCACACCAATATATCATTTTTATGTTGGGGTAAGTTTTTTTCTCTCCGTCATAATCATATTTTGTGCCAGGGTTTAATAGCATGTCGGCTATTCGAGCTACGGGAATAAAATCCGATACTTTATTCTTTGGTCGTGGTAGGGCCGGTTTTGCAATTGAAGATCTTATACGTCCGACCAAATTAGTTGCGCCATACCCATAACCTATTCCGCCGCCAGGTAGTCCTATTTGTCCTAACATTGAGGCTAAGGTCATACCCATCCAGAATGCCTGTTCTCCGTGGTCTTGTCGTTGTGTTGACCAACTTAAATTTATCAACGTGCGGGCTTTTGTCATGCGTACTGCAAGGTCTTTAATAACCTTTGCATTTATGCCGGATATATTTGAAGCCCAATTTGCATTTTTTGGCTCACCATCACTTTTCCCGAGCAAATAGTTTGAAAACTCTTCAAAGCCTATGCAGTATTTTTCTAAAAAATTTTTATCGTGAAGTTCTAAGGATAAAATTGTATGGGCAAGGCCTAACATTATGGCCGTATCGGTGTTGGGTCGATTAGCATGCCATTCAGCATTTAAATCACTCATCATGTCAGAGCATATGGGCCCAAAATTTATAAAATTAACATTCTTAGCTTTACATTTTCTCAATACATCTCGGACGTGATGCATTCCCATGCCCCCGCCTTCAACTTGTGTATTTTTAATTGGGATACCCCCAAATGAAACCAATAACTGTGTATTGTCAGCTATCATTTCTAAAGGGGTGCTATTTTCCATTTGCTCAAATGTACCCATTCCTATGATATGGGGTAGGATTACATCTCCTGCAGCTAGGCTATAGGTATTCTTGCTAAATACATAACCCCCAGCCATTGTCATAAATCTATGTAATTGGCTATTAGCGTGGTGAAACCTTCCAGCACTCGCCCAACCATATGATCCAGCAAAAATTGAGTTATTACCAAATTTTCTTTTTGTTTTATCAATCTCTTTCGCTACTATTTCGCTTGCCGTTTCCCAAGAGAC
>Ga0209425_10001177_pt1 | contig 30628 bp, 14 predicted proteins | sample COG_05_FD_184749 | JGI IMG/M metagenome (GOLD analysis project Ga0209425, IMG submission 184749) | Pelagic Microbial community sample from North Sea - COGITO 998_met_05 (SPAdes) (version 2) | ecosystem: Environmental > Aquatic > Marine > Neritic zone/Coastal water | place: Helgoland, sampling...
ATTGAGAAGCCCGTGTTTCAGCTATCTGCGGCAGCCGCCGCGAGGCGGGACGCCAGGCGGGGTGACAAGAAGGTCACCGGCGGTGGTGGCGGCGGCGGCGGCGGTGTGAGGATTGACTTTGCGCACGGCGACGAGGACGAGGACGGCGGTGGGGAGGATGGGAATCGTTCGGGGTTCGGCGGGGGTGGGAAGCGCGCGCGTAACTTCAGGAAGAAGTCCGCCGAGGACGACTGAGCGACGCTAGCAAGGTAGCGACAGCGGCGACAAAATGCAACAAAATGTGATTGGTTGATCATGACGAAAAATTGCGCCCCTACGTGTCGCGGAACATTCTTCCCGGGTCAATCGACAGGGAAGAGGCCACACAACAAGCAGCGCGTGACCTCGGCAACACCAGCCGTCGTTCCGTCGTCGTCTTCGCCAGCCAGCGAGACGTCACAGCTTCAACACCGAGCGCAGATCTCGCCGGTTCCCCCGTCGTTCCCCGTAACGTCGTAGATCCAGAATCAAGAATGGCCGCAACCACCGCTTCCCTCGTTGTCCGCCCCACGCACGCCGTGAGGACCCGCGCCAGGTCCCCCGCTGGGTCCGCCGCGCCCAAGTCCGCGGCCATGTCCGGCGTGAGCGCCCCGGCGCCCGCGTTCCTCGGCGCTAAGCCCGCGCAGCTGTCCGCCGGCATCGTCGCGGGCCGATCCGGTGCGGGCACCCGCAGCGTGGCCACGATGGGTCTCTTCGGCCTCGGTCTCCCCGAGCTGGTGGTCATCGGCGGCGTGGCGGCGGTGCTCTTCGGGCCCTCCAAGCTCCCGGAGCTCGGCAAGAGCCTCGGCAAGACGGTGAAGAGCTTCCAGGCGGCGGCGAGCGTGAGTCCCCCGCACCCGACGCCCAATCGCGACAACCCTACCTTTTCCCTATCCTGAAAAAAATCTGACTCACCAAACGCTTTCGTTTCGCAGGAGTTCTCGGATGAACTCAAGTCGGAGAAGGAGGGCGAGGAGGAGCCCCCCAAGCAGATCGAGGACGGAGAGAAGAAGTCCGAGTAAGGCGTAGGTCCTACGATGTTTTTACCAAGTGTACTCGACGCCGTCTATTTCTTTTTGCCGCCGCCGCCGCCACCCGCCGCCTTCGCCTTTGCTTTCCTCGCCGCGACGGCGGGTCGCTTACCCGTCCTCGCACCCTTCGCCGCGGGCCCACCGCCGCCTCTACCCCCCGCGCCCTTCTTCCCATCCTTCCCGCGCTCGATGGCGGCGTCGTATCCGCCAAAGGCAATCTTTTGCCTCTTCCCGCCGGGCCTCGACCTGGAACCCTCCCAAGCCGCGGCGGATCCCCCCCGCGCATCCGCCCCCGGCGTCTTCTCCAGCCCCAGCCTTCGCGCGGCGCCGATTGGCTCCTTCTTGGCCTCCTTCTCCTCCCTTTTCTTCTTGTTCTTCTCCGCCTGGGCCTTGAGCGCCTCCCTGTTCTTCGACGCGCGGGTCACGCGCACCTCCCGCCCGTCGCCCATCTTGACCCCGTCCAACAGCAACCCGGTCCTCGCGTCTGAACCCTTGCGAAAGAGCACAAACGCGATACCCTTGCCGAGGTTCGTCTTACGGTCCCGCACCACGCGCACAGCCTCCACCGAGCCGTTGAGCTCGGGGTATTCCTTACTCCTGTGGAACAGCCGTATGACGTCCTCCTCGTCGACGTCGTACGGGAGGTTACCGAGGAAGAGCGAGCGCGTGTGGTCGTACGCCACCTCGCCCCCCGCGTTGGCTCCTTTTTCCTTCGCAACCGCCTCGTTGGCTTTGGCGGATGGCGCGGCGGCGCGGTCGACGCGGACGTGGCGACCGTCCACCTCCCGCATGTTCATGCCCTTGCACGCGGCGTCCACCGCCTTTTCCTCTTTGAAGACGACGTAGGCGTTGGTGGACTTGCGATTCTCGACGAACTTCCCGGTGATCACCTTGCCGCCCCGCGGCATCTTACCCTCGGGATCAACCGGGACGTTGCGCAGCCTCACGCTGTCCACGGTGCCAAACTCTGTGAACAGCGTCTTGAGCTGCTTGGGCTTGATCGTCACCGGGAGGTTTCCCACGAAGACGGTTCTGGGTAAGTTTTCATCCTTTGGCCTGTGCTCCTCTCCGGGCGCCGCCGCGTCTTTGGTTTGCTTCGCGGCGGACTTTTTCGCCTTGGCCTCCTCCTTGGCCGCCTTCCGCGCGGCGCGCTCAGCCTCGACGTCGGTGAGGGAATCGCTGTCGGAGTCCGCGCCCGCGTCGTCATCGGAGTCTTTGTCCGCGTCATCATCGGAATCGGAACCGGAGTCGTCGTCGGAGCCGGAGTCGTCGTCGCTCGTGTCCTCCGCCGCCGCCGCCGCCGATTTCTTGCGCTTCCTGTCGGGAGCGCCCTCGGCCATCACCGCGTTCGCCTCGGCGAAGGCGTCGTCCATCTCCTCGAACTTGCTCCGTTCCTGCCTCTTCGGCTTCTTCGACTTGCGCTCGCTGTCGGAGTCGCTGTCCGAGTCGGAGTCCTTGTCCGAGTACCCGTCGGATTCGTTGTCGTGGTCGCTCTCCTCCTCCCTCGCCCAGTGGCCCTTGCCGGTCTTCACGGCTTGCTCCATGATCTCGCGCTCCTTCTTCAGGGTGTCGGCGTACGCGGTGGCGGGTAAGGGATCGTGAAGGACGTCGTGTTCAGCCTTGTACTTTGAGCTGAACAGGCCGTTGCCATCGCCCTCGATCTTCTTCCCGAATACATCGTCGAAGATACCCATCGCTGCGTCGCCGACGCGTCGGCGAAGTGAATTTGATGATTCTCGCGAGAGCTCCTCGACGTGACTCAGCGCCTGCCCTTTTTGACACACAGCTGGCATCTGGCGCTTTCAGTCTTCGACGCGCGGAGCGACCGGGGACAAGATGGCGGTCTAAAACGCGCGCTGAAGGGTCGCGCGTGCTGATAAACACAACTCTTCTGGACCACACACGCCCGTGCACCGGTCACCGGACGTACGCGAAGGCATCCGCCGTATCCGAGAAGATATTTCCTGCGGGTTCGATCGTTGAGCCATGGCCTCCGCGTTCGGGTTCGGGTTCACAAAGGGCGACTTCAAGCGCGACTGCGAGGGCCTCATCCGCGAGTTCTTCACGCACGGTGTCCTCGATGACGTCGAGGACTCCTTACGAGAGCTCCTGGTCCGCCCCGTCCACGCGGCCCCGACCCGGCTCGGCGCGATCGACGAGTCCCCCGCGGTGGAGACCACCAGCTGGCCGTCGCTCTCCCAGGCGACGACCGCCAAGTCCCCGCCGAAGCGCCACCTACCCGCCATGAACCTCATCGGCTCGAACGCGCTCAAACCCACCGTGGTCAAGCGCGCGGTCGCCGCAGCCCTGGACCGCGGGCCGCGCGAACGCGAGATGGTCGCCCAGCTCATCCGCTCGCTCGCGTCCAAAGAGATCCTCACGACGCATCAGTGTGAAGAAGGCTTCGATCTCATCCTCCAGGACGCGGAGTCCCTCGCCATCGACGTGCCGAACGCCCCCGACGAGATCGGCGTCTTCCTCGCGCGCGCGGTTGTCGACGGCGTGGTGTCCAAAGAGTTCCTCGACGAGTGCGCCGAGGCTTCGGGGCTGGACGAGATTCCGCGGCGATGCGCGGTGCAGGCCAGGGGCGCGCTTCGTTCACCGGGTGGCGCGAAACACGTCGCGCGGCACTGGGGCGGGCCCGAGGGGACCACCGCGGCGTCATCGCGGCGGGAGATGAGCGATTTGCTCGAGGAGTACGTCAACAGCAGGGACGCGAGGGAGGCGAGCCGGCGGCTGCAGGATCTGGCGGTGCCGTTTTACCACCACGAGTTTGTGAGGCGGGCGCTCGCGATGTCCATGGACCAGAGCCACGTGAACCCGCAGGTACCGCGGCGGGTCATGCAACTGCTCGGGTACCTCGGGGATACCGGGTTGGTCAACGGGACGCAGTTTGCGAAGGGTTTCGCGAGAATCGCCACGGAGCTCAGGGAAATTTCGTTGGACGTGCCGGACGCGCAGGCGCAGTTCGAGGGGCTCGTGACCGCCGCCCGGGAACGCGGGCTACTCCCCAAGGGTCTCAGCGCGTGGGCCAGTATACGGGGCGCGGGAAGCGCTGGCTCGCACTTGAGCGCGGCGAGCTCGTTGCCGTGGGAGGGGGAAGGTGGTGGAACACAAGTAGGTATGAGGCGCAACGGCGGACTGCGCGGGCACCTCCTCCGCCTGGACTCCGCGCCCGACCTCATCAAGCTCGCGGAGTCGATGTCCGAACACAAGAACAAACAACCCGCGATCGCGCAGCCGCGGCTCACCGCGAACGCGGCGGCACGGAACACGAAGGACGGTCCGTGGGGGAAGCTTCCCGCGACGGATGACAGAAAAACGCGGCTCGGCGCCGTCGACGACGACAGCGGTCAGAACAGCCCTGTGCGGGTACAATCCCCGGTGAAGCAGATGAAGGACAGCGCGGCGTCACTCGTGGATAAATCCCCGGTGAAGCAGATGAAGAAGAGCGCCTCGCAGGTCAACCTGGGCTGGTCCGGCCTTCGAGCGCCCCGCGCGGCTCGCCTCCGCCGGGGAACCGACAGCGGCTCCGACTCCGACGCCGCGTGGCGACGCAGACACCGGAGCAGGCTCCCCTCGTTACTCGGGCAAGGCGGCGGCGGCGTCGACAGGCCTGGAAGCTCGATCGCCCCGGATAAGAAAAACTCGCAACACGGTTTAGCCTACGCCATGGCCCACGCTAGGGCTCCCGCCGTGGGAAAGAGCGCTTGGCGCGCCAAGTTCCAACCCGCGCCGCTCCGCGTGCTCGGCGAGCAGTGCGGGTCCTTCAAATCCGACGCGAGCTTGCGAAAGATCCGGGGTTTACGGCGGGTCCGGTCCATGCCCGGCGGGTTGCTCCACCTGGACAACAGCGAGCACATCGCGGCAATCGGGTACGTACACAAGCACAGGCCGTTTGAGGAGGAGTACGACCTCGGCGACGCCATCGGCACCGGGGGTTTCGCGGTGGTGCGCAAGGCTGTGCACAGGGCGACTGGCGTGACCTACGCGGTCAAGACCTTACGGGTGAAGCCCGGCGGCGGCGGTGGGGACGGTTCGTCTTCTGATGATGACTCGGACTCGGACTCGGACTCGGACTCGGATTCCGACTCGGATTCCGACGGCGAGTCGAAGCCCCGCAAGCTGGCGTCTATGTCCCTGAACGAGGTCATGAACGAGCTGATCATGATGCAGCAGCTCTCGGAGCACCCCGCGATCATCACCATCAAGGAGTTCTTCACCGAGGGCGGCGCCGACTACGACCGCATCGCGCCGACACCCGCGCTCGGCGCCGAACTCCTCGAGGAGGACGGCATCGTTCACGTGGTGATGGAACTCCTCGAGGGCCAGGAGCTCGTCGACGCCATCACCGACGTCGGCGCGTACGACGAGGGCCAATCGCAGGTGGTCATGTCCAACATGCTCGACGCCATCGCCTTCATGCACGCGAGGGGCGTGGTGCACAGGGATCTCAAGCTCGAGAACCTGTGCCTCGCAAAGCCGGATGACCTCGACTCGGTCACGCTACTCGACTTTGGCCTCGCCAAGGCGCTCACCGCGCGGGAAAAGGAGGAGAACGTCTGCGGGACCCTCGCGTACGTGGCGCCCGAGGCGCTCGTCGCCGGCGTGTACGGCCAGGGCGTGGACGTGTGGGCGCTGGGAGTCGCCATGCACGTGCTGTTAACAGGCGCGTGGCCCTTCGACGACGACGACGAGGACGAACTCATCGACCAAATCGTCGAGTGCGGCTTGAATTTCGACTGCGGCGAGGAATGGGAGTGCATATCGTCCCAGGCCAAGGACCTACTCCGCGGTTTGTTGGAACCGAACCCGAAGCGAAGACTCGGGGCGGCGCAGGCGCTGGAGCACGCGTGGTTCACCGGCCAACGGAACAACACGAGCGAGCGGCTGCATCACGTGCACGCGAGGCTCGACGCTCTGGTGGGTTCGAGCAGGCAGCACCCCGAGCGACGTTTCAAGCCCGGCCAACGGCTCTGCGTGCGCGGCAAGACGAGCGATGAGGTGTTCGTGATCACGGCGGGGGAGTGCGACGCGTTCGGCGCACCCGTCGGCGCGTTTGCCGCGGGTGATAGGCGCATCGGGGCGAGGCGGAAGGGGAACTTGGTGGGGGAGATTGCCGATAAAGACGGCAAGGCGGCGCCGCGAAACACGCTCACCGTCGTGGCCAAGACGGAGGTTCGGGCGCTGGTTTTCAACAGGGAGGACATGGGCTGGGCGGTCGCGGACGACTACAGGCTCAGCGCCGAGTTCTCCAAGGCGTTGCTCGAGCGCAGACGGGCGCTCGTGAAGGCGCAGCGTCTGCAGGCGAGGGCGGATAGGGAGAAGAGCGAGGCGGGCGGCGGCGTCGTGGCGGACTCGGCGGCGTTTGCACGACCGAGGGCGAGCAGCGAGGTGGTGAAACGAGACCAAACCGCTATGTAGTATTAGGAAAAAGGCTGAGTTTCAGCTATGTAGTGCAGCTATGTTCGTAACACTTTAATAAGCGATATCATCGCTGAACGAAGTGCTGCGGCGGAGGGTTATCGGGAATCTGCCCCATCTGCCACTGCTGTTGTTGCCATATTTGATTCGGATCCATCCCGGGCTGACCGGGCTGGGCCTGCGTCGGGGCGCCGCCGTAGATGTTCGGCTGCTGGGCCACCGCGGCGGGGGGCGCACCGCCGAACGCTCCCCCCGCCGCGCCCATGCCTCCAAAGCCGGCTTGGCCCGCGGGCGCGCCTCCAAAGGCGCCACCCCCGAACCCAGCCTGCTGCTGCTGCTGCTGCTGCGGCTGACCGTAAGGGTTCTGCTGCGCGCCGCCCAGTCCGCCGCCGAACGCTCCTTGGGGTTGCTGCGGAGAGAGCGCTGCTCCGTACGGAGACCCGGGCTGCTGCTGCCCCATCATTCCCGGCATGCCCGGTTGCGTTCCCGGCATACCCGGCTGCTGCCCCATGGGCTGCTGGGGCACACCGCTCAGCATGGCGTGATCGATGATCCGCGCGGCACCCGCGGGCGCCATCCGCCCCTCCCGCGCGTTGTCCAGCACTTGCTTCAGCTGCTGCATCGGGAAGTTTAAGATTGCCCTTATGTCGGTCTCCTTGCCTTGGATGAACTCGTGGGTCTTGGCGAAGACCTGGTTGGGATCGATACCCCGGGACGCCGCCGCGCCCGTGACCCACCGTAGCTCCTCGAAGCACGTGTCGCCGCCCAGCAGGCACGGCTCGTCGCCCTTGCCGTAGCAAGAGAGCGGCCACATTCCGGGCCGATCGGTCATGAGATCTTCCCGTAGCACATCCTTCGGGTTCTTGGTATCGACGGCCCGCCCGCCGCGGCCTCCGCCGCGCCCGGCGGTTTGCCTTCCTCCTCCTCTACCGCCTCCGAAGCCCTGATTGTTGTTGTAGCCGCCGCCGCCCTGGTTACCCCAGCCTCCTCCGCCTCCTCCGAACCCGCCGCCTTGGTTCCCGCCGTAGCCCCCTTGGTTGTTGTTGAGCGCGCCGTAGGAGTTACCGCCGCCGCCGTAGTTGTTGTTGTAGCCTCGGCCGCCGCCGCCACCACCTCCTCGGCCGCCTCGACCGCGTCCGCCTCGATTACCCGCCATGTTAAGGTCGCGACCCGGTGGTCGCGTCCTAGGGTTATGCGCTCCAAAATCAAAAAGAGTCGGCCTCAGCGCGTGCTGACTTGACTCGTGCTGACTGTGACTGGGTGAGGCGACATCTGAAAACGAGCGGTGCGGGGCCCAGTAGAGGGGGCGCGATGGGCACGCTCTTGCAGGTGAGCGCGGATGCCTGCGCGGCGGCGCTCGCTCGTGGCGATTCACACGTCGTCGCCGACGTCGGCGATCTCCCTCGCGAGCTCGTCGAGCTCGTCGCCCTTTCCTATTTCAAGTTCAAGCTCACACGCAGGGAACAAAAAAACGAGGGTGAAGGGAGCAACAACGCGCTTCCGCTCCCCACCTCATCGAACCACATCCCCGCGCTGAGGGCGCTCGCCGAGTCCGACGCGCTGTCGCCCACATCGCTGCTCCTCTCCGACGCGGCGATGACCCTGTCGCGCGGGGCGTTTCTCTACCTCAACCTCGCGTCGCACTCGCTCGTCCACCTGGACATCAACGGATGCGGTTGGCTCGACAATCTGGACTTTACACAAGAGCTTCCACAACTGCGATGCCTATCGCTGCGCGGGTGCACAGGGCTGAGATCCGAATCATTGGCGGCGTTGGCGTGTCCGTGCGAAGACGATGCCCATGACGATGCGCACACGGGACGAAGACGCGGCGGCCGGGGTCGACGGGGAGGGAACAAAGGAGGACGCAAAGTTTACAATCCTCCCCCGAGGCTCGAGGCGCTGGACCTCTCGGATTGCGCCGCGGTCGACGACGCCGCGGGCCCGCACCTCGCGCGTCTCCCACGATCGCTGCGATCGCTAAACCTCTCGGGCTGCGGCGTCGGTAACCTGATCTTAGACTACCTGACGTACCGGGGCAGACTGACGATGTGGCGACGCGAGCGCGGAGGTGTCGAGACTCCCTCGGGCTTAGACGACGGGTGCACCGCGACGGATCTTCGTTTGAGGCGCACGCGCGTGAGCGACGCCGGGCTGGTGCACCTCAAAACGCTCGGCCGCGACGTGGAGCTGCTGGATCTCTCCGAGTGCGCGGGCGTATCGGCCGGCGCGCTGGCGGATCTCGCCGGCTCGCTCGGGATGTCCACCTCGACTTCGCGACCCGGGGTGTTGGTCGGTGTCGGCGCCGAAGAAGATCGGGACGTGTGCGCGTGTGCGGGGGCGTGCGAATCATCGAACGTGTGTGAATCATCGAACGTGTGCGAGTCATCTCACCGCGATCTCGCGCAGGAAGGTTGGCGCGCGTTCCTGTGCGCGGTCCGGGAGGAGGAGATACGGGAAGAGGACCAAAGGGTCGCCGCGCTGGAAGCGGCGGAGCGGGCGGAGAGGGACGCCGTCGCCGCCATCTTGACGGGAGCGGCGTTCATGCCGAGCGTCGTCGCCGAGGACGACGGCGACATTCCGATGTTTCCCATCGACGCCCCGCCGATGTATGCGTACCCGAGCGGTGGAGAGAGTCCGCCGCATCAGGTCAGACGCGTTTCGTATCTCATAGACTAGTTTTGGATTTGCTATTTTATCCTAGTGCTCTAGCTACGCGAGTCCTTCTTGGAATCCTTCTTCTTGGCCTTCTTCGCTTTCTTCTCCTTCTTGGCCTTCTTAACCTTCCGTTCGCCGAGGTCGCTTTCCGACCGCGCGCGCTTCAGCGACTCTGGCCGTCGTCTGAAGAGATGAACGACGCAAGCGCCGCCGCCGGTTCGCCTAAAGTCCGGGTGCAAACCCGTCACCGGCACCTCCGTCCGTTCAAAGTCCACCGCCGTCGCCTCGCTGAAAAACTTGGTCTCCGCCATCGGATGATGCACCGGGTACCTCTGCACGTTGCCTATGACGACCAGCGTGGACGGTCCGCTCAGGTCGCACATGGTCTTGACCAGCAGCTTCCATTTCTTTGGGTCGTTTCCGTAGACGACGTCGGACGCGAGGATGAGCTTCGGCGGCTCGGAGAGGCCGAGGTGTTCCAGGGGCTCGTCGCAGCCCCACACTAAACGGGATACCCTCGCGCCGGTATCAGGGGAAGTGTTATTTTCTATGTTCTGTGAGAGGAGCTCGAGGACTTCGTCGTCGCCTGTCGGGGAAAGGGAAATGAATGATTGTGCGTCAGATTTTAGTCGAGAAGAAAGCGGAGACGGGGTAGTGTCTGGAAGCTACTATCAGAGAGCAATCATGGCCCAAGAACGGCGATTGTTGTCAGCGAAACTTCCAAGATCTCATGTACGCCCTATTTGAAACTCCAAGGACATCGACGGTCCAGTAGAGGGATTAACGAAGGGCGACATCCAAAAAGCAGGAACCGCGAGAAAAAACCGAGAGCGGAGCAAAGCGAGGGAAATAAAACGCACCGTCCGTGGCCACCATCTCCAGCCCGAGCTTAGAGGCGACAATCGAGGGAAGCCCGAGCCCCGCTCCGAGCTCCACGCCGGTCATACCTCTCCATCCCCCGCTCTCGTTCGGTCCCCACGCGCCGCTCATGACCTCGGCCATCTCGGGTGATCCCGTCGGCGTGCCCTGCCGGGACAGCCACTCCGCCAGCACAAAGCTGCCTTCCCACAGCGCCACTCCCGTGTTACCCCGGCCCCAGCCCCCGCAGCTGTCGTCCACGCGCACGCGATCGGTGCCCTGGTAACTCGTCGGGGTCTTGGAGCTGAGCTTCACGGACGAACTCGAGGGAACGTGAGTCGACAACGCGGGAAATTCGTAAGAGAGAATCCTCTGCTTCGACACCGCCCGCGCGAGCCTCACGTCGCTCCCTCCGAGCCTCTCGAACGCGCCGAGAAACTTGAGCAGCTCCTGCGAGTTGAAGTCATCCAGGCGTTTCCGCGCGGTCCGGCCTATCCGCTCCACGAGTTTGGGCTTAGCCTCGGCGTTCACGCCCAACGCCGCCAACGCCCAAGCCGTGTTTGTCAAATCTCGCGGGTTGAACTCCGCCACCCGCTCTTTACTCATGGCGCCCATCGCCGTGTTCAGCATGCTCTCGTCTTTAAATCCCAGCAAACCAAAGGCGCACACGATCATGGTGAGCTGTTGCGAGGAAAAGCTGTCGTCGTCATCGCGCAGGTGGGCGACGAACGCGGCGGAGAGCGCGTCGAAGAGCCGCTTCTTCTTACACCCCAGCTTTGAAAACGACCACGCGAGGTTGGCGACATCCTGGGGGTTGAGCGACGCCGCGAAGGGCTGCTCGAGCGCGAGCACCGCGTCGGCCACCGCGTCCATGAGTTTCGGGTGGAGCGTGCCGAGCTTCGCGTACGCCATCGAAGCCTTCGCCAGCTGTCGCGGCGTCGCGTCGGTCGCCCGATCGCCAAAGGCTCTCGCGACTGTCTCCGCGCAGTCCGCGGGCCAACGCCCGCTCCCAAACGCCGCCGCGGACCACGCCACCATGGACAGCTCCTGCGTGTTCATGCGCGGCGCCAGGTTCGCGGCCGCCTTGGCGAGCGCGCCCGCCAGGTCGTCGCCCCCCGCGGCGCCCATCTTGGCGCACGCCCACGACATGTTAGCCACGTGTTGGGGCTCGAGCCGTTGCGCCTCGATCCACCGAATCGTTATTCTCGACGCCAGCGCTTCCGCAGCCTCTCGCGCGGTCCTCTCGACGGGCCCGGGCACCGTCCGCCCGCCGCCGTCCCCTTCGCCGTCGCCCGCGGTGAGCTTAGCGAGCGCGTGGAGAATGTTAGCCACCTCCTGGGGGTTGAAGTCGTCGGCTCGCGACGTCACGGCTGAGCACACCTCACCGAACACCTTCCCGTATTTGAACCCGTCACCCGTGGTGGACACGCCCTCGCCGTGCGTGACGTCCGCGTCGAGCTTGGCGAGGGACATGGCGACGTTGCTGACCCCTTGCGACGTCCACTCCACCCTAACGCCGCGCCAGCCGCCCGGTCCCCCACCCTTGGGATCACGCCGCGGGCCGCTGGGCGCCGCCGGGGCTTTGGGCAAGGACACCGCGATGGCGTCGGCGATGGCGTGGACGAGCTCGGATCGCGACGGGTCCAGCCCGAGCTTCGCGGCGCCCCAGACGGCGTTGGCGAGTTCTTGCGGGTTGAACTTGGACGCGTGCATCATTGATGCAGCCTCGATGCCCTTGACGAGGTCGGCGGCGCGGTTGCCGAGCTCGAGCTTGCCGCACGCCCACAGCATGCTCGCCAGCTGCCTGGACTCCACGTGCCGCGGGTCTTTGCGGACGAGCGCGGCGGCGGCGTCGAGTAATCGCGCGAACTGTTCCTGGAGAACCCTCGGAACGCCGGGTAGGGTGGATGCTGTGGGCGATAGATGGCGGTGGGTGTCGGGGCACTTGGCGAGCCTCTGGAGCGCGGTGCCGCAGTTCACGAGGTTGAACTCGTCCACGGAGTCCCTCACGATCGCGAGGACATCGGCGGCGAGGGTCTTGCGGGCCAGCTCCTGGTTCAGCTGGACCTGCCGGCCCGACATCGCGCCCGCCGCCGAAAATTAAGCGACGAGGTTAGTTTTCGTTCGGCACACGGGGGCTTTCGTCGCTTCGCGATGCCACAGGCGAGGGCCACCTTCACGCGGCGGCGCGGTCCATGCGAATCGGTTAGTTGAGAGTCACGGGGCGCGACGCCGATACGTCCTCGCCACCGCGACGCCCGGTGAAGTGGGCGAGTCGCGACCAGCTCCGTTAACCTTAACAATCGTGGAATATTATCGGGACTACCGTGGATCGCTTTTGGAGACTACGGTGAAAACTTTGGAGGCTAGCTACTCTTAGACGCGTACATGTTGTCACGATCGTAATAAGTCTTTCCAATTAATATCGCGCGCTCTCTCTCGCGCGCACTCACGTCACCACCCTCCGCCTCAATCGTAAAGCAGGAACCCGCGCCTGATATCCGCGAATCGCTCCAGCTGGCACTCCCACTCCGCGAAAACGCTTTCGATCTTCTCGTCATCCCCCGCGTCCACAGCCTCCCTCAACGCGGAGCCGCCGGTGAGCATATCGATGAACGGCGTCTTCATCGGGATCCACGCCACGGGCGCCGGGGACGCCGGGGGTAGCGGCGAGCGCGGGGGGAACGAAGACCTTCGCCCGCCGCCGCGGCTCTCCGGTGACCACGGCACCTCGCCGTCGTCGCCCCGCCATCCACGCTCATCCTCCGAGCTATCCCCTTCGTCGGACCAACGCCCGCCGTACGTACCGCCGTACCCGCCCACACCCTTCCTGGAGTAGTTGGAGTACGTGGACTTGGCGGGTGAGCGCAACACCGCCGAGTGTTCGGCGCGCCATCTCGCGTTCTCAACCCGGGTCCGAGCCGTCGGCTGACTTTGCTCCCGCCACGCGAAATCATTCGGGTAAGTCTTCCGAAGCGCCGACAGAATTCGCACACCCTCTCCGAACAACGCGTGCTCGATCCCGCGCGGGTACACCTGCACGCCGGATACGATGCGCCCCTGCAGCGCACCCGAGGATGGAGTGAAGTACGCCTCGCGGTACTTAGCCGCGGGTCCGTCGTCGGGGGCGCCCTCGCGGATCGGCAACGTTTGCTTGGACGCCGGCCGGCTGAGCCTGCTCTTATGAGTCCCCTTCCTCCCCCCTTTCCCCTTGGTGCGGCTGCCGCCTCTGGATTTCTTGCTCACACCGCCGCGCGGGGTTCCGGGCGAGGGCCGTACGGCCTTCTTCGGGCTGTTCCCCGGGGAGGACTCGGCGTAGTTGGGCCTGTAGTTCAGCCCCCGCTTCGCCGAGCTCCCGCCCCGCTTGGACCCCTCCCGTTCCCGTTCGTCCTCGGACCGGACCGGCGGCGGGGACTCGTTCGGAGACTCCGGCTTCGAGGACTCCGGTGGCGGCTTGGTACGTCGCATGAGAGCATCCGCGAGTCGCCCGTCCGCCCACGTCGCGCCCACCATCTCGAACGGCGCCGTGGTCCCTTTCCCCTCGCAGGCGTTGGTCCCCTCGAGCAGCGCTCCCCCGATGTACGCCAGCGCCGTTCGCGGCGTCGGCATGTTGGCCGAGGGCGGCACCCACGGCAGGCCGGTATCCTCCCATGTCATGCGTCGCCTGTATCCTCGCATGGCCACGACGCTCAGCTTGACGGACTTGTTGGAGCGGTTGTCGGGGTCGGTGGCGACGTATTTTTTGTTGAGGAACCACGCCAGCTCTCCCACCGTCATGCCGTGCCGCACCGGCAGTGGCTTGCGTCCCACGAGGCTGTCACACCCGGGCTCGATGTCCACCGGTCCCTCCAGGACCTCACCGCCCAGCGGGTTGGGTCGGTCGAGGACCACGACGGATATCGGCCGTTTCGCGGCGGCGGCGGCGACCATCACGTCGTAGAGGGTCCACACGTAGGCGTAGTACCTGGCGCCCACGTCCTGGATGTCGAAGGCGACGACGTCCACGCCTGAGCGCTCGAGCACGGCTGTGAGCTCGGGTCCCTTCTTGAGGTACGTGTCGTAGACGGGGAGGCCCGTGCGCTGGTCGGTGAAGACGCCGTCGGATCCGTTCTCCTTGTCGGAGTCGTAGCTGCCGTACGGGTTTGAGTTCTGGCCGACGCCCCTGAAGCCCTGCTCGGGGCCGAAGACGGCCCGGATGTCCACGGCGCCGTTCGATGCGTGCATGACGTCCACCGCGTGCTCCAGCGTGGACGGGAGCACGCCGGTGGGGTTGCTCACGACGCCCACCTTCTTGCCCCTGAAGATTTTCCAGTTGTCGTCCCTCGCAACCTCCAGGCCGACTCGAACGCGCCTGCCGTCATCGCGCGACCTGGACCTGGCCGTGCGCTTGCGGACGGCGCTGAGCACGCCGTTCGCGGCGATCAGCGCGCCAGCCGCTGCGCCGGCCAAGAACAAGATCAGGGGCGGGGGTTGAGGTTGCGCCATCGTTGTGTGTGACGGACCAGATCTCACTCGTGCCCGCCTGCACCTCTCAACGACGGACAGCTGGAGTTTGAGATCTCGATTTCAAAAATGGGCACACGCCAACGGCATAAACCCTCGTTTTGGGGTTCCCAACGCCCGTATACCATCCGAGCACAGGTAAACAGTCAGAGACCGGATTCATTTAGGTGCGGCGATTCCTTTGAGGCTGTCTCAAAACTGGGTCAGGATCCAAAGTGAACGCGCGCACCGAGCGGGAAGGCCGCGAGGGTGCATAGACTGCGAGGACAGGAGAAACTTCACGTTTAGGTTCTCCCAGACACGCGCACCATGGCGGCTCCGCCCGTCACCGTGAAGGAGGTGGTCTCGGTGAGTACCGCGCCGGCATCAGACGTCGCGCGTCGCTTGGCAGGATTCCCAGTCCTAGATCTTCCTCGTCCGCTCGATCCTGACCCGTCTTCGCCCCCCCTTTCCCCCACGAACAGCTCACCTCCTCCGGCATCAATCCGCAAAACATCTCCTTCACCAACCTCACGATGGAGTCGGAGAAGTTCATCTGCGTGCGCGAGACCGGTGCGGCGAACTCCGTCGTCATCGTCGACATGGCCCAGCCAATGACGCCCATGAAGCGGCCCATCACCGCGGACTCGGCGCTCATGAACCCGGCCGCGAAGGTGATCGCGCTCAAGGCTACCGTGGCGGGAACCACGCAGGATCACCTTCAGATCTTCAACATCGACACAAAGTCCAAGATGAAGTCGCACCAGATGCCCGAGAGCGTCGTGTACTGGAGGTGGATCTCCCCATCCCTGATGGGCATCGTGACAAACACGGCTGTCTACCACTGGAGCATGGAGGTGGGTACAATCTAGAGACTCCCGCGTTGTGCAGTCGGCGGGCGCGAGCGAGGCGCGCGACGAACACGTCGGAGACGACGTACAAGGCATTCGGGCGCGGAATCCGCCCGATTCTCCGCCGGATCCGCCGCCGTCGCGCCCCATCACCTCCCGCCTCCCGACGATTAATCCCGTCCGCCCTCACGATTTTCGTACCCTCGCATGCCCATTTTAACATTTCGACTCCGACGCGACCCGACCGCTGACCTCCCGTCCGTCCCGATCCCACCATCTTCCCACCTGTACAGGGCGATTCCGAGCCCACGAAGATGTTCGACAGGACGGGTAACCTCAACGGCTGCCAGATCATCGCCTATCGCGCCAGCCAGGACGGTAAGTGGTTCAGCGTCGTCGGCATCGCGGCGGGCGATCCCTCCCGCCCGGGTCTGGTCAAGGGCAAGATGCAGCTGTACTCCAAGGAGCTCGGCAGGTCCCAGGAGCTCGACGCGCACGCCTGTGCGTTCAGCACGCACCAGGTGACGGGCAACGCCGCCAAGTCCCAGGTGATTGCCTTTGCGCAGAAGACGGTGATGCCCGACGGGAGCGTCGCGTCCAAGCTCCACGTCATCGAGCTCGGCGCCCAGGCTGGCCAGACGCCGTTCCAGAAGCGCCAGGCGGAGCTGTTCTTCCCCCCGGAGTTCATCGATGACTTCCCGGTGAACATGTCCATCTCGGAGAAGTACGGCGTCATCTACGTCGTCACCAAGATGGGCCTCCTCTTCGTCTACGACTTGGAGACGGCGACGGCCATCTACCGCAACAAGGTGAGCAACGACCCGGTCTTCCTCGCGTGCGACTCCCCGTCCACGGGCGGTGTCTACGCGGTGAACCGCCGCGGTCAGGTGCTGCTGCTGAACCTCAACGAGCCCGCGGTCGTGCCGTTCATCTCCGGGCAGCTCAACAACGTGAGCCTCGCGCTCCAGGTGGCGGTCCGCGGCGGCCTCCCAGGCGCCGAGTCCCTCGTCAAGCCCAAGTTTGAGCAGCTCTTCGCCGCCGGGGACATCAAGGGTGCCGCTGAGTGCGCCGCTGACTCCCCCAAGGGTATCCTCCGTAACCCCGAGACGATCGCGAGGTTCAAGGCGATCCCCCAGCAGCCGGGAGCCGCGCCGCCGCTCCTGCAGTATTTCGGCATCTGCCTGCAGCGCGGCGTCCTCAACAAGGTGGAGGGCGTCGAGCTCGCCAGACTGGTGCTCGCGCAGAACAAGAAGCAGCTTCTCGACACGTGGATGGCCGAGGACAAGATCGAGTGCTCCGAGGAGCTCGGCGACCTTCTCCAATCCGTCGACGCCGACATGGCGCTCCGCGTGTACATCAAGGCGAAGGCCAACACCAAGGTTGTCGCCGCGCTCGCCGCGCGCGGGGAGTTCGAGAAGATGGGCAAGTACTGCGAGATGGCGGATTACAAGCCCGACTACTCCTACCTCCTCCAGTCCACGCTCATGTCCAACCCTCAGGGCGCGGTGACCATCGCGCTGCAGGTGAGCAAGATGGAGCCGCCCCCGCTGGATTTCAACACCGTCGCGGATCTCTTCCTCCAGCGCAACATGATCAGGGAGGCCACCAGCTTCCTCCTCGACGTGCTCAAGGAGGACAGGGAGGACCAGGCGGCGATGCAGACCAAGGTGCTCGAGATCAACCTCGTCACCTTTCCCAACGTCGCCGACGCCATCCTCGGCCAAGGCAAGCTCACCCACTACGACAGGCCCCGCATCGCGCAGCTCTGCGAGAAGGCTGGCCTGTACATGCGCGCGCTCGAGCACTACACCGATGTGTCCGACCTGAAGCGATGCTGCGTCAACACGCACTCCATCGACCCCCAGGCGCTCCTCGAGTGGTTCGGCACCCTCAGTAGGGAGTGGGCGCTCGATTGCATCAAGGAGCTGCTCGTGTCCAACCCGCGGCAGAACCTCCAGATCATCGTCAACGTGTGCAAGGAGTACACCGAGCAGATCGGTGCCGACTCCATCCTCAAGCTCCTCGAGGATCACAACTCCTCCGAGGGTATGTTCTTCTACCTCGGCGCGCTCGTCGCCACCAGCACCGAGCCCGACCACCACCAGAAGTACATCGAGGCAGCCGCCAAGACGGGCCAGATCAAGGAGGTTGAGCGCATCACCCGCGAATCCGAGCACTACGACCCGGAGAAGGCCAAGGTGTTCCTCATGGAGGCCAAGCTCCCGGACGCCCGCCCACTGATCAACGTGTGCGATCGCTTCGACATGGTGGGCGACCTCACCACCTTCCTGTACCAGAACAAGATGCTTCGGTACATTGAGGGATACGTGCAGAAGGTGAACCCGTCCAACTCCCCCCAGGTCGTCGGCGCCCTCCTGGACCTCGAGTGCGACGATGACTTCGTGCAGAACCTCATCCTCTCCGTGCGCTCGCTCCTCCCCATCGGCCCGCTCGTCGAGGAGGTGTCCAAGCGCAACAGGCTCAAGATGCTCACCCCTTTCCTCGAGAACCTCGTCGCCGAGGGATCCACCAATTCGGACGTGCACAACGCCCTCGGCATGATCCTCATCGACTCCAACACCAACCCCGAGCACTTCCTCACCACCAACGAGTACTACGACTCCAAGGTTGTCGGCAAGTACTGCGAGAAGAGGGACCCCAACCTCGCGTGCGTCGCTTACAAGCGCGGCAACTGCGACCTCGAGCTCGTCGAGGTCACCAACAAGAACTCCCTGTTCAAGCTCCAGTCCAGGTACGTCGTCGAGCGCATGGACGCGGACCTGTGGGAGCACGTGCTCGCGGAAGATAACCCCAACCGCAGGCAGCTCATCGACCAGGTTGTGTCCACGGCGCTGCCCGAGTCCAAGAACCCGGAGCAGGTGTCCGTCACCGTCAAGGCGTTTATGACCGCGGAGATGCCCCAGGAGCTCATCGAACTCCTGGAGAAGATCGTCATCCAGAACAGCGCCTTCAGCAACAACCCCAACCTCCAGAACCTGCTCATCCTCACCGCGATCAAGGCGGACACCACCCGCGTGATGGACTACATCAACCGCCTCGACGCCTTCAACGGCCCCGAGGTTGGCGAGATCGCCGTCGGCAACGAGCTCTACGAGGAAGCCTTCGCCATCTTCAAGAAGTTCGACCTCCACGTCGACGCCATGAAGGTGTTACTGGAGAACCTGGAGAACCTCGAGCGCGGAGAGGAGTACGCCAACAAGGTTGACCTCCCCGAGGTTTGGTCCCAGCTCGCCAAGGCGTACCTGTCCCAGGACATGGTCTCCGCCGCGGTTGCCGCCTATATCAAGGCTCAGGATACCTCCGACCACCTCGCGGTGATCGACGTGGCGAACAAGGCGAACGATTTCGACAGCATGGTCAAGTACCTGGTGATGGTGCGCAAGAAGGTCAAGGAGGCCAAGGTTGACTCTGAGCTGTGCTACGCGTACGCAAAGACAAACGCGCTGGCGGAACTAGAGGAGTTCATCACCCAGCCCAACGCCGCAAAGCTGGACGGCGTCGGCGACCGGTGCTTCGACGAGGGCCTGTACGAGGCTGCCAAAGTTCTGTTCAGCACGTGTTCCAACTGGGGCAAGCTGGCGAGCACCCTGGTCAAGCTGCACAAGTACTCCGAGGCTGTCGACGCGGCTCGCAAGGCGAACCACACGCGCACCTGGAAGGAGATTTGCTTCGCGTGCGTGGAGGAGGGCGAGTTCAGGCTGGCACAGCTGTGCGCGTTGAACATCATCGTCAACGCGGACGAGCTGGAGGAGGTTTCGGAGTACTACCAGGTGCGGGGCAGGTACGAGGAGCTCCTGTCGCTGATGGAGGCTGGCGTCGGCTTGGAGAAGGCGCACATGGGCATCTTCACCGAGCTCGGCATCCTCTACGCCAAGTTCAAGCCCGAGAAGCTCATGGAGCACCTCAAGCTCTTCAGCACCCGCATCAACATCCCCAAGCTCATCCGCGCTTGCGAGGAGATGCAGGCCTGGAAGGAGCTCTCCTTCCTCTACATCGCGTACGACGAGTACGACAACGCCGCGGGGGTGATGATGGCGCACCCCGACGCGTGGGAGCACATGGGCTTCAAGGACGTCTGCGTCAAGGTTGCCAACCTGGAGATTTACTACAAGGCGCTCGATTTCTACCTCGAGGACCACCCCACGCAGCTCAACGACCTGCTCACGGTGCTCACCCCGCGCATCGACCACTCGCGGGTCGTCGCGCTCATGCGCCAGGCCAACCACCTGCCCCTCATCAAGCCCTACCTGCAGGCTGTGCAGAACACCAACCTGGTCGCCGTCAACGACGCCGTGAACGAGCTGTGCCTCGAGGAGGAGGACTTCGACTCGCTCCGCACCTCCATCGACACCTACGACAACTTTGACCAGATGTCGCTCGCGAACAAGTGCGAGAAGCACGAGCTCCTCGAGTTCCGCCGCATCGCCGGCTTCCTCTACCAGAAGAACCACAAGTGGACCAAATCCGTGGAGCTGTCCAAGAAGGATGGCCTCTTCAAGGATGCCATGGAAGCCGCCTCCATGTCCGGCGACAAGGACATCGCCGGTGAGCTGCTGCAGTTCTTCATCGAGCAGGAGAACAAGGAGTGCTTCGCCGCGATGCTGTACAACTGCTACGACCTGCTCAAGCCCGACGAGGTGCTCGAGATTGCGTGGATGAAGGGCCTCATGGAGTACACGATGCCCTACATGATCCAGGTCATGAAGGACTACACCAACAAGGTTGACGTGCTGGTGGAGGACAAGAAGGACCGCAACCACGAGAAGGCGGCGCAGGAGAAGGAGGCGGTGGAGCAGCAGATGAACCAGAACATGTACGCGCAGCTGCTCCCCGCGGCGCTCCCCGCGCCCGGTATGGAGACCACCGGAGGAATGAATAATCCGGGGATGTACGCGCAACCAGGCATGGCGCCCGGCATGAACGGCGGGATGCAGTACGGCGGATATTAAACGCGCGCATGCAAAGTGAGAGTCGCCGGCGCTACACATTGGAGCCGTGCAACCTTAAACATGCCTTAGCATTATACATACAACACATGTGCATCAACACGGCGTCCTCGCCTCGCCCCCCGTTACCCGTCTCGGAGTTCAACCGACAACTGGCGCCGATAAATTTCATTTCATCCTGTCAGCCGAGAAGATTTGATCTTCGGTTGCCTTCGTCACAGCTCACTGATGTCGCTCGCGAGTAGGCTGAACGCCACGGCGTTCCAACCCCGCCTCGTAAAAACGAGGCGGGGTGCATCTTCTTCCCGTCGTCATGTGGTGTTCCGCGCGGCGGATGAAGGCCCAGATTTCGCGCGGAACATGCGCATGGAGAAGGCCAAGGCTCTTCGCGAAGAACTCGACGGTGTGAGGACGCGCAGTCGACGATTGCTGGCGAAAGGAGACCGCCTGGTCGAGAGGGGCGTCCAGCTCAAGGCTGCGGCGGAGCGGGTGATGCTCGGCAACGAGATGAACAAGGAGGAGGAGGCGCGCGGGCTGCTCGTCGAGCGTAAGAAGGTGAAGGATACCTTGGATCTCACCACGGCGAGGGCTGAGGTTCTCGCCGAGCTCGCGAGCAAGTTGGAAACCGCGATCATCGTCATGGAGAACGCGACCGACGATGAGCCCGTGGATGCCGCTCAGGCACTCGCCGCCGACACTCTCACACCCACGGAGAGAGCATCGTTCCAGGAGTTCAGCACGGCGCCCGTCAGCTCACGCCCCGCGTCGATGGGAAAGGACGACGCGTCAGATTCGGTCGCGGAGAGATTCGCGGGCGACTCCCTCGAGAAGGAGTTTGCCGCTTTGGAAATAACGTCGCTGGAGCGGATGCTGCGGCTCACACCCGACGACGCCCCGGCATCCTCAGAAGATGCACCGACCGTCGAGGAGGACACAGCCACCATCGCGGCCAACGACGAGCCCGCGTGGTGGCAACCGCCCTCGGAGACCAAAGCCGGAGACGAAGAGCCCGCGGCTGTGCCGACGCCGCGAGAGGCTCTGCTCGAAGTCGACCGAGCCCGGGTATCGTCCGCGGGTGTCCAGGGCCATCACGTCGTCGCGCTCAGAAAATCATGCGCGGCGCACGGGAACGCATCCATCCGCGGCAGCGACCGGCTCATCGGGGGCAAGAAGGACACCGCGTTCAGGGCTGGGGTGTCCGCGGCGACGTCGGCGATCGAATCCGAGGGGTCCAAATCAAATTGGTCGTCTCTGGGCGGGTATGAACCCGCGGTTTTTCTGTCAGATTTGGCTAGGGACCTCGGCGTGAGACCTGAACGTGCGGGGACGCTGGTGGCCAACGCGACGGCGAGGAAGAGCGCGGCCGGGTTGCTTCAGGCGGGTGCGTTTGTTCGTTCAGGCGACGCCGACGGAGCCCGGGCGGATCTGATAAGATTGGCTCGGACGCTCGCGACGTTCAAGGCGTCGGCTGGTGAGTACCTCGACCTGGTGGCGTTCGGTCTGGAGCAGCAGCTGTCGGAGGCTGAGAGGAAGATCGTGATGGGGTTGGTGCCGGAGGATGCGAGCGAGGAGGTGCGCGGCGCGATTCGATGCGCGCTGGGGCTGTGAGACGGTGTTAGTTTATTTGGATTTGCACATTTGCACATTTGCGTCAAGGCCCAATCACGAAATGTGCCAGCTCAGCGCTACGAAACACACGTTTTACAACCGCACCATAATCACTCCTCGTGGGCTCCTCTCGAGGACACGATGGACAGGATCAAGGCGCTGTTCGAGGGGGAGAAGGAGGAGCCCAAGAAGAAGTTCCGGCTGCCATGGGAGAAGGAGGTCAAGCCCGTGAAGAAGGGCGGCTTCGCCGGCATGAAGGGTATGCAAAAGAAGATGATGGAGCAATTGACTGAACGCGCCAAGACGGCGATTACGGGCGGGGTTTCCGGCGTCCTCGTGCTGCTGACCATGTACAAGGTCATCAGCAGCCGAGAGAGCGTGCTGGCGGAGTCCCGCAAGGAGGTGCAGCGTCAGCAGATGGAGCGGAAGGAGCGGCTCGCACTGATGCGCCGGAAGCTCGCGGGTCCCCTTCGAGCGGCGGCTCGCGATTTGGACTCTCGTATCCGCGAAATCTTGCAGCCCCCGCCACCGAAGGACGACAGAGGCAACCAGCGCGGAGGGTACTTCGCCAGCCACTACCTCGAGGACCCGGATGAGTCAATCAACACCACGCTCTACCGCCTCTGCCGATACCTCTTCTGGGTCGAGCAGCTCGAGCGCGGCATCCACACCGGCGAGGTCACCCTCGACGACACCTGGCAGATCGCCGTGGACGTGCAGCTGGAACGGGTGCGCGAGGCGCTCGCGTCCACCGACCGAGCCGTGGACGCCACCAAGCCACGCGAGCGACTGTACGAGGTCATCGACGCCGCCAGGAAACGCGCCGTGGGCAACAAGGAGCTCCTGGACGCGGAGGACGCCGCGGAGGCGTTGGCGAGAAGATTCGCAAAGATCGACGACCTCGACTCGACAGACGCACACGGTGGTAGCCCCGAACCAGGGTCCCAACCGAGCCCCGCGCCCAAGGGGCTCTACCGGCAAGGGTCAAAGAAAGCCGCGATGGACGCGTTCGCCAAGTCCCCAAAGTCACCGGGCGCGAGGAAGAAGACGAATGGGGGTGAATCCAAAACGGGGGTTGAATCCGACGGGCACGCGAACGGTCGCGATAGCCCCAACAGGGAGGCCATCGACAAGTTCAAGTCCGCGGCGGGGCTACGACGCGCCAACTCCATCTCGCACGTCGTCGAGGAGCTCAGGGAGAAGATCGCGCACGTCGCCGAGACGGAGGAGGATGCCAGGCACGCGTCTGACGAGCCCGGGCTGAGGATCGGTCGATACCCTCTCCGACTGTTCAAGGACACGCAGGTGGCCATCGCGGAAGTGTTTGACGATCGCAGGCGACACCGCAGGGGCGGCGCGGACCTCGCGAGGACATCCAGCCAGCTCCAGGATGGCAAGGTGGGTGGTAACGGCGATGTATTCGATACGTTGGGGTCGAGCGGGAGCGGCGAGCTTCTCTACACCGAGTACGTGCTGAAGCTGGAAGCCGCGCTCGCCAAGGATGAGGACACCAACGACCCGTGGGTGCGCTGGATGGTACCCCTGCACCTGCAGATGCACAGGTACGGCAGCCTGCAGGCGCGCAGGCAGCGGCAGCTCACGGCGAGCGAGGGCCGGGAAGTTTTAGCCGCGAGGGTCCGCCTGATGCGAGTCTCCGTCGCGCTCTCCGGCCTTCTAGACGTCCTTCGCAGGCGTCTCGACGACCCTTGGTTCCAGCGAAACACCAAGAAGATGCGCAAGGAATACTCCAGCGGTATCTACGTGGACGTCGTGAAGCAGGCTGCGGCCAGGGCGGACAGCGAAGAGGCGAAGACGTACGGCGTCTTCGCGGGTTTGCGCAGGCGGCAGCTTCGAAATAAACGAGCCTCCGCGTCCAAGGCGGCGCGCGCGCGGTGGCTCAAGGTCCACCGGCAGGTCCCAGTCGTCGTGGAGGAGGGCAAGGCGTGGTGGGACCGGACTCACCACGAAAAACACCACGGCTTCTTCAACTGGGAGACCCCGATGGAGACTCTGGAGGATCTGGCGGAATCCGGAAACAAATTTCGTGAATTCGTCAAAGCCGCGCCCGGAACGGCCAAGGCGAAACTTTGCGCGATGAGGGACAGCGTCAAGGAGGCGATGCGGGAACCGAAGCGTCGCGCACAGGCGATCGCGACCGGCGTGGTTGTCATCGCGCTGGGCGCCAGGGTGCGCAAGGCTGAGACGCGCGAGGCTATGGAGAAGATGCGAAAGGAGGTTGACAGGGTCGGCGCCGCGGTGACCAAGAGGTTGAAGTCGCTGGAGCACACGCAGAAGCCGAACGTTCCGCCCAACGACGGGATGATACCCGGCGGCGTGCCCGCGGCTCACATCGAGGACGATCACGCGCACAGGTTACCGCACAGGAAGAGGCGGCTGGCGAAGGTCTGGGGGTTACTCCGCAAGAAGGAGAAGAAGGAGAAGAAGGAGAAAGAGCCCCCGGCTCAACCTCCCTCGGAACCTGCCCCTCCGGCTCCACCTCCGGCTCCCACTCCTCCTACTCCTCCAATTACACCGCCTGTCTACGCAGACGCACCTTCGATCCCCGCGACCAGCGCGCCGCCGCCCGCCGCGATCGAGAAGGAGCTTGTCCACATCGTCGACGACGACGAAAAGAGAAACGACGAGTAAAATTAGTTCAAGAATTCATTGAATACCTTAATCACGGAGTCTTGACCCCGAATAGATCGTACAACTCCTTCGCCGCGAAGTAATACTCCGCCCACTGGATCACACCGTCGCCGTTGATGTCCGCCGCGTTCGCCACCTTCTGAACCGCGGCGGCGGACACCCTCAACTTATCATCCGAGCCCGGCCGCAGCTGCTTCACGAGGTCGCTCACCGCAAACCTGAAATCCTTCGGGCTCAGGTAAGGAAACGGAAACTCCTTGTCTGCGGGCGAGTGATGCGCCAGGAAGGTCTTGTAGATGACGCTGTCGAGATCATCGTCGCTCACCCCGGAGGAGGACGCGCGACCCGCCATCGGCGGTTCGATATCCCCCTCCGATCCGTCCTTTGACGCGAACACGCCGCTCGCGAATTTCCAAACCTCGTCTTTGACCTTGCTCGCCCGCAGACCCACGTTGGCGAGTACATCCCGCTCGTACTCCTCCATCTTCTCCAAGTCCACGTCGATCTCCTTGCCCGTGACCTCCTCCGCCGCGTCCACCATCTCCTCCACGAGGGTGTTGAGCGCCTGTCGCAGCCGGGCGTTGAACTCCGACTCCTCCTTCGCCTTCTCCGCCGCTAACCTCTCGTCAACCTCGGAGGGTACACCCAGCGAGAACTGGAGCTTCCGGCCCACCAAGTTGACGTCCACGTTGGACAGCTCGTACGACACGAACGCGAGCACGAAGGCGTAGACGTTCATCATCACCTCCTGCAGAGCGGGAACCGCGCTGAAGTTTTCGGAAAACTTTTGCAAAACCTCGTCGGACGGCCTGAACCGGCGTAGGTTGGCGAGGTTGGCGCGGTCGCGCTTGTTCGCCTCGCTCAGCTTGAGCCGCACCGCGCGGCCGAGGATTTCAATCTCCAGCGAGCTGAGCGCCCCGGCGAGGATGTTCGTGACGAGCTCGAACACGTTGCAGTAGATGGCGCGCTCGATGTTGTCGGGCACCGCCTTGATGTTGTACATCGGGTCCTTCATGAGCCAGTCCACCAGCTCCTCGATTTCTCGCCTGTTGTCGCCAAAGTCCGACGAAACCTTGAACGCGCTGAGGTTCGGGGGCTTGATCTTACCCTTGTTATCCCTCGCGGCGCTGCCCACGTTCAGCACCACGTCCATGCCCATCAAGTCGCAGACGACCGAGTTCTCCAAACTTCCGACGACGGCTGAGAGAAAACCGACGTACGTCTCCCGCTCCAGTTTTTTGCTAAAGAAGAAAGGGTTCGCGATCACGTTCCGCTTCGGCCTGCTCTCCATGTACAGCTCCACGTAGTTCTCGATGATCTCCAAGGTGGTAGATCCCACGTTCTGCTTGATCAGCGCCGTGGTGGGGTTAAAGTTGGGAAGAACCTCGCCGCCGCCCGGGACGAGCTTGCCCGCCTCGGAGAGCCTCGGCACCCGACCGATGTCGGACGAAAACGCCTCGTCACCCCCCGGCTGGAGCGAGAACCGCAGCGGGAGACCGAGGAAATTAACCTCCGCCGAGCCCACAACCTCACCCGCGAGCGCCACCGCCACTTTACCCGCGTTCTTCTCCACCCCGGGCGCCAGACGCAGCACCGCCGGCGCCTGGATCTCCTCCCTCACCAGCCTCTTCAGCGCGGCGTCGCTCAGCGTCGGGTGCTTCTTACTCGTTCGCCACTCCGCCGCCGGCTTGCCAAACTCGAAGGAATACTGCGTGCCGAAGAAACGTACGTTGAAGTGCGTCAGGGTGTCCTCCATGAGGTACACGGCGGTGACCATCGCGTTGCGGTAGATCTGCACCTCGAGCCCGCGCGGGATGATCCCAAGCCCGACGTTCTCATCTGTCTCGTCGAACAGCACGCTGGTGACAAACTCCTCGCAGTCCTCCATGTCCACCTGCGGCATCGGCGGCTGGTGCGCCAAGTTGGGTACAGTCTTGAGCTTCAGCGGGTGCCCCAGCAGGTTGACGTTCCGCACGTTGTCGTAGAGGGACTCGTACGCGCCGATGGCGCCTGTTTTAACAATCTCCGCGTAGATCATCGTCTCGATGCCGTTCGGCAGTAAGAGGACGTCGTACCGTGACTGGATCTGCTGCGCGTACCGTTGGATCACGGGGAACATCTGCCGCCCAGTGCCGGTGCCGAACTCCTTCAGCACCTCCGCTCTGTGTTCCATGAGCTCCTTCAGGTGCACGAGCTCCTCGGTAGCCTTCGGGTTGGATCGTAGCCCGACCGCGATGGCCGCGGCTGCCAGCGCGGTTCCGCCCACCGCCGCCGTGATCGGGTCGATTTTGAACCGCGGTTTGGGTGCGTCGACCGCGGGCGCCGCCGTGGTCGTCGCGGATGTATCGGCGATCCTGTTGGCGCCGCGAACGTGCCCCGGTGGGGCCAGGTCGGCCCACGCGTCGGGTCCAGCGAGATTGACACCATCGCCCGAACCACCTCGGGTGCCTTGCGAGACGGTCACGCGCCTCCGCGATCTCCGAGATGTGCGCGTCACGCGATCTCGCCGCGGGTACGCGACGTCTCGCGACCATGATCGCAAGGCGACGCCGGCCTGCATAGTTCCCAAACTATGCCCCGGGCCGCAGCGCGCTCCTCGTTGTGGTCACGCGCTTACATCTTGCCGGTTCTTCGCACGTGATCCTCCCGCGCAAATGACGCTTCGAGACCGAGACCGTCCTCACAGGCGTTGGCGCCCCCTCGCCTCCCCGCGGACTCCACGAGGCATGCAAGCTTGTACCCGCTTGCAAGCCGCGAGCACATCGGGACGCACACGGATAGATCCTCGCGCGCAGCCACGCGCTCGGTCCCGCTTCGGCCGCCCGCCCGCCCGTCGAAGGCACCCGGCTCGGGCGTCGCCGGATCTGCGCTCAGCCCGGAGCAGTGAGGTTCCTAACTCGGCCTCCATGCCGTGCCCCAGGGTGTTCGTCGTATCCGACATCCACACGGATTTCGAGGAGAACATGGAGTGGGTGCGGGGTCTGAGCGATACGAAGTACACCAACGACGCCATCATCCTCGCCGGGGACATATCGGACGACCTGTCGACGCTCGAGGAGACCTTCACGCACTTCGCATCCAGATTTCGATACACCTTCTTCACCCCAGGAAATCACGAACTCTGGTGCAAACGACGCGGCCCGCTGAAGGAGGGCGAATCCGAGGCGGACAGGGAGATCATCCCGGACTCCATGGCCAAGCTCGAGCGCGTGCTACAGCTGTGCGAGACGTGTGGGGTGGACACGCGGCCGCGGCTCCTCGGCGACGGGGATCGGAAAATATGGGTCGCGCCCGTCGTCGCATGGTACCACTCGTCCTTCGACACGGAACCCGACATCACCGAGCAGCGCGTGCACCCGCCGCACCTGGTCATGAGCGACTTCAGGCTGTGCGAGTGGCCGGGCGGGTTGGACCCGAAGGACGAGAGCGTGGCGGAGGCTATGGACGCGGTCAACGACACTCGGCTGGGATGGAGCGACTTCACGGACCGACTGCGGTCGCCGGATCAGTCAGAGGCTGACGCGAACGCGCCGATCGTGTCGTTCTCGCATTTCCTCCCGCGGCTGGAGCTGTGCCCGGAGAAGCGCATGCTGTTCTACCCGAACCTTCCAAAGGCGGTGGGATCCGACTTTTGCCGCGTTCGAATACAAAACCTTCGAAGGGAGAAACCGACCGGCGGCGCCTCTCGCGACCGGACGCACGTGCACTGCTTCGGGCACACGCACTTCGGCTGGGACGCCACGATCGACGGCGTGCGGTACATCCAGGCGCCCGTGTCGTACCCGCACGAGTGGAAGCAGAGGCCCGGGTCCCTCACCGTCGGCCCCGACGCGAACGGGCGGGAGTTTGACTTTTCGGGGAGGTTCGAGAGGCAAGCCGCCGAGCCGTGCTGCATCTTCGACGCCGAGACGCACGGCGGGTTCGTGCCCAAGATGAGCGCGAGGTGGAGCGACCACTACGTTCATAACCCTAGGACACCGGAGGATACCGAGCTGGCGTGGTGGGTGCGGAAATCCACCATGATGAAAGGCAGCGCGGACTGATAGGACTGAGCTTAGTTTACGACGCATTTTTTTTACCATTTACATTCCACGAGAGCAAACTCACAGCGGCACCATATCGTCGGGCTTGGTGTTGAACGGGGTGCGGGGCGCGACGGGCTCCGGCTCGGACACCGGCTCCTCCACCGGGACGTAGCTCGGCGGGACGATGTTCGCCTTTTCCCTGAGCGCCGCCGCCGCCGCCGCGACCTCTTCCTCCGCGACGGCCGACCGGAAGAGCTTCCTGATCCCCCGGACAAACCCGGAGAGGTTATCCGTCCTGTTGCACTCCGCGAGCAGCGCCTGCGCCTGGTCGCCCATGTCCGGGTCGCAGTCCATGAGCTCGTACCCGCCGCTGTCCACGACCCTGACCGCCACCATGAACTCCCGCTCGTGGTCCGCCGGGTCTACGCGTTTGTAGAAAAATCGGAGCTCCTCCGCGTCGCCGATCTCGAACCTGAGGCCGAGCCTGTCGCGGTAGAGGTCCACCGCGGAGAGGTGCGCCTGGAGCATCTGCGCCTTGACCATCTCCTCGCCCGTGATCTTGGTCTGCTCGCGCTCCAGATCGTCCTTCTCCGTGGTGACCTGCGCGCGGAGCGTCTGCAGCTGCTGCGGGAGATCCTCCCCGAGCTCCTTCGCCTGCGCGGCTTCCTCCTGGAGCGCGTCGAGCTCCGCCTGCTGGTACTCCTGGCGCCTGGCGAGCTCCTCGGCGGCGGTCGCGAGGTCCTTCTCGCGCTCGACGAGGGACACGTACTCCTCCTCGGCGACCGCCATGTTGGTCTTGTGGACGGCCACCTGCTCCTTCATGGAGAGCTCGCGCCGGGCCATCCACATCTCGACGTTGCTCCTCGCCTGGTCGAGCTCCTTGTTCAGGGCGTCGAGGTCGATGAGGTTGGATACATCGTCCAGGGGTTGTGCCTTGGGCATGGCGGCGGACATCGTGCGCGTTGTCGATACGACGCGCGCGCGCTTTTGAACGGGGGGAAGTGTTGTGATGAAGTGTTGGCACTCGACCGTTTGAAAAAAGTTAGTTTTGCCTCGAAATCGCAAGGTTACGGGCCACACGGGATTGAGCGAGGAAAGTAAACCGTCGTTTACGGTTCCCGCGTCATCATATTTTCACGAGAGCTTGCGAAGCAATAGTCCGCGTCCCGACACAGCGGCTCGCGCTGTCGGTGGGACCGAGCGTGAGCGCATAAGGGGTCGAGACACGCCCGGTGGACACCGCGTGATCGACTCGAGGTATCGGGAGACCGGGCCGTCGGCATCGACGCGGTTCGTGGGCACGCGCGTCCGTCGAGCGCCCGTGCACGTCCCCGGTCAAACCAACCTCCCGCATTCCCCTCGACATCGACAGGGTGCCCTCTCATCGTCGACGGGAGGGAGGGTCGGGTAGGACGACCGGGTCGGCTATCGGTGCACGATGAGCCAGTACGGCGGCCGCAGACCCCGTAGCAGGGTGGCGTGGGGCGACGGCGGCGACGACGCGCGCACCGAGTACAGCTACGGCGGCAGGTCACGCGGCGGCAACTCGCGAGTCCACCCCGAGTACCCCGAGGCCACCTACGGCGGATACGGCGCATCCTACGGCGGCTACAGCAACTACGGCGGCGACGGCGCGAGCACCTACCACGGCAACTACGGAGAGGACGACGGGTACTGGGAGGATGAGTACTGGGACGAGGGCACGTACTGGGACCCCGACGACCCCGACGGCGAGGACTACTACCGACCGCCGGTCATCGAACTCGCGGTGGAGCACGGCGAAGAGGCGAACCCGCAGCACAAGGTGAAGAGCGCGATGGGCCTCGCGCCGACGGACCTGAACACGTACGGCATCGGCGTCGTGCTGTACTTCACGTTCATGAAGTTCATCGCCTTTTCCTTCATGTGGCTCGCGGTGCTGTGCATCCCGGCCATGCTCATCAACATGGGGGGAGACGGGCTGGAGGAACAAAAAGATCCAACCGTGCAGTTCGTCGAGGCGTCGACGCTGGGTAACTTTGGCTTGATCTACGAGTGGGAACGGGGCGGGCTGGGGG
>Ga0209425_10001178_pt1 | contig 30622 bp, 29 predicted proteins | sample COG_05_FD_184749 | JGI IMG/M metagenome (GOLD analysis project Ga0209425, IMG submission 184749) | Pelagic Microbial community sample from North Sea - COGITO 998_met_05 (SPAdes) (version 2) | ecosystem: Environmental > Aquatic > Marine > Neritic zone/Coastal water | place: Helgoland, sampling...
AACGTAATTCTAACGGCTTGTTAAAACCTAGGGTTTTTTCAGGAATAAACGGCGACTCTTCTAAGTAATTCGAAATAAGCGAATCATAAAGCGCCGTATGCGAAAACGCTTTAGCGGCCAGTCGTTTACGAGTAGCCAAGGTTGTACCCTGCTGTTCATTTAACTCTGCAAGCAAAACATCATAATCTTGATGATCAACAACAATAGTCGCCCAGGCCATATTCTTAGCGCACGCTCTCACCATTGACGGACCGCCAATATCAATATTTTCAATCGCACGATCAAACGTCACATCAGGCTGGCGAATCGTTTGGGCAAAGGGATAAAGATTACAAACCACAATATCAACCCATTCAATATCATGCTCAACAGCTACTGCGGCATGCTCATCACGTTTACCTAAAATGCCTGCGAAAATTTTAGGGTGTAAGGTTTTAACACGCCCTTCCATCATTTCAGGAAAGCCCGTAAAGTCAGACACTTCTGTCACGTCCAAACCCGCTTCGCGCAAGCACTTAGCCGTGCCGCCAGTTGACAGCAAATCCACACCCAAGGCTTGTAAGCCTGTTGCAAATTCGACGATGCCAGACTTATCTGATACCGACAATAACGCCCGTGCTGGCTTAATTACTTTTTCAGTCATTTGTTTTTCCCAATCATTTGTATTGATTCAATGAACGCCTCTTTCTCAAGGCGCTGAACTTTTTCTTTTAACGTATCGACAGTGTCACTGGCTGATACACCACATTTTTTTTGTAAGACTGTCTTACCCGCATCCACGGCTTCTTCCACATAATGAATAGTGCAACCTGATTCTGTATCGCCCGCCTCTAACACAGACTGATGCACGGCTTTATCCATTAAGCCGCCGTGTTTAGGCAACAATGATGGATGGACATTAATCACTTTATGGTGCCAATGTTCCACAAACGTTTTAGAGAGTATGCGCATATAACCAATCAATAAAATCAAATCAACGCCCGCTTCTTCTAACGCTTGCGTTGTTAACGCATCATAGTTATCTCGGCTTAAGCCTTTAGGATCAATAAAACACGACGCGATTGAGTGTGATTGAGCACGCTGCAATATGATGGCATCTTGCTTATCACTAATCACGAGGTTGATGCTTGCATCTAACGAATGGTCTTCGACCGCATCGATAATAGACTGCATCACTGTGCCGCGGGTTGAGCCTAAAATGCCAAGTCGTAATGTCATTGTACGGCCTCGTGCACTTTCGCCATGTGGGCAATGCGTTTTTCAATCAACTCAGCCGTCCCAATATCAGCTCGATGGAACAAAGGCCCTACTATCCGATTCACTTCTTTCTCTGCAATGGCTTCAGCTTCTGCAATCGTGTCGCCGATTCCGACTATAGCAGCCGTTCTCGAACCCGTTTCAATGAGACCTTGATCCGTTTCATCAACTGCTGCTAAATAACATTGCTCTTGATCAACAACACCAGAGACATCAATTGCTTTACCTTTAACAGGCGCATCAGGATAGCCTTCGGGCACTGCGTATTTGCATACTGTAGCCTTTTTCGCAAATTGTGCATGCGCTTGTGTTAAATTGCCTTCAATCATAGCCGAACACAATTCAATAAAATCAGATTCAAGCAAAGACAAAATATTCATCGCTTCAGGGTCACCCAAACGCGCATTGTATTCAATTAACTTAGTGCCACTGTTAGTCGCAATAAATCCACCGTAAAGAAAGCCTACGTATTTTTCGCCGTATTTTTTATGGAGCGCTTCAATCGTTTGTTGGTTGATTCGCTTAGCCGTTGCAATGTCTTCATCAGAAATAAACGGTAAGCCATGATCTGTATCTGTGTAACTGCCCATGCCGCCTGTGTTTGGACCTAAGTCACCCACAAACGCACGCTTATGATCCTGCACCAACGGACAATGCGCCAAGTGCTCGCCATCGCTGAAACTTATCAACGAAAACTCTTGGCCAACAAGCTTTTCTTCCAATACAAACGATAACCCTTTAGCGATTAATGATTCACAAAACACGAGTGACTCAGCATCATCTTGCAAATGATCCCCAAACACTTTTACGCCTTTGCCACCCATCAATCCATCGGCTTTAATCACGTATTGCTCTGGCCATTTATCAAAAAATGTTTGCACGCCATCCATCGATGTGAACACCTGATAATCAGGGCTCCCTTCAATCGAGAACTCCGCTAACAAATCACGCGTAAATCCTTTACTCGATTCAATTTGTGCCAAGGCCTGACGTGGCCCAATCACTGGAATGCCTTTTTCACAAAAACAATCAGCCACCCCTTTTTCCAAAGGCGCTTCAGGGCCTACGATCACAAAGTCGATCGCCTTCTCTGACACAAATTGCCATTGCGACTCAAAGTCACACACGTCACCCGTTTGGTATTCAGCACAAAGTGCTTTAATGCCAGGATTCACCGCATTACTGAAACAAAAGAGTGTTGCGTCATGTTTTGACTTTGCAACTGAACGCGCAATCGCATGCTCACGCGCACCGGATCCTATTAAAAGAATTTTATTCAACCTGCCACCTCTCTGTCTTTCATACGTTGCGCTTCAAAGGATTCAATCACCGCTTCGTTCACATCGGGCGTTACATAACAACCGTTCATGCAGGCCATGCAAGGTGAATCGATATGATGATCACCTCGCCTTGTAACCGCTTCTTCGAGATCACCAACTGTTTGATACACTAATTTATCGACTTCCAAGTAGTTTGCTATTTCATCTTCTGACATCTGGTTAGCAATCAACTCTTTACGCGTTGGAATATCGACTCCGTAAAAACAAGGTGATTTGATTGGTGGAGACGCAGATGCAAAGTAAACTTCTTTAGCGCCGTATTCCCGCACCATACGCACAATCTCACGACTCGTTGTGCCTCGCACGATACTGTCGTCTAAGACTAAAACGCGCTTATCCAATATCTCTGTCGCCTGTGGCGTTAGCTTATATCGAACCGAACGTTTTCGTTCTTTTGTGTTTGGCATAATGAACGTGCGGCCGATAAAAGGATTTTTATATAACCCTTCGGAGTAACGCACGCCTAAAGCGTTAGCAAATGACAATGCTGATGTATTCGCTGTAAACGGCGCTGGGATGACGATGTCTGGCAAAAAGTCAGGGTATTTTTCTTGCCACTGCTTTGCTAAGTTTTGCCCCATACGCAAACGCGAACGGTAGACGCTCACATTATTGAGCATAGCATCGGGTCGTGCGAAATAAACATATTCAAACACACACGGATTAAACGCTTCTTTACCCAATTGTTTTCTAAAGATTTTTCCTGACTTGGAAACAAAGACCACTTCGCCTGGCAACACATCTTGAACTTGCTTAAATCCAAGCGAGTAGAACATGGTGGGCTCAGAAGCAAAGATGCGATCGGTTGTACCATCTTCATTCTCACGCTCGCCACAGACTAACGGGCGAATGCCGTGTGGATCACGAAATGCGATTAAGCCTTTACCGATCACAAGACTCACAACCGAGTATGCCCCGGAGACTTTCTTTGTGACATGCGTCATGGCGTGACACACTTTTTCAAAAAACGCCTCATCATCACCCGGCAAGGCGCCGTCATCCAACCCTTCTGCAAAAATATGCAATAAGGCTTCAGAGTCTGCTGCTGAATTTAAATGTCTGTTTTGATCGATCAGATCATCCCGCAACTGTTTGTAGTTAACGAGATTCCCATTATGGGCTAACGCAATACCGTAGGGACTGCCAATCCAAAACGGTTGCGTTTCATCACTGCTATACCCGCCGGCAGTAGGATATCGCGTATGCGCAATGCCCATATTGCCAGGGAGTTTTTGAATTTTTTGCTGATCAAATATTTCCCGCACTAAACCTTGGCCTAGCTGGGTATGGAATCGTTCTGAGCAGGTCATGATACCTGCCGCGTCTTGGCCCCTGTGCTGAAGATGCACAAGGCTATCGTATAATTCTGAAGCAACTGGTCCTTGGCTAATGATACCGACTACGCCACACATCGCTTGTTTCCCCCAAAGTCGGGCATTGTAGCAGAACGCTTAGCTTCCATGCTAGACTAATTAAGTCACTTACATAAATTAAGAGGCTACACTATGAAAACCATCACAAAGTTCTGCTTAATCATTGTTTCAACTCTATTTATTTTTGGTTGCGCCAAAGATATTTCCCCGTCTACCTACGACACAGATCAAATCGGTCAAGCAAGTCGTGTTGAGCCTGGCCAAATCATTTCGATGCGTAATATAAAAATTGATCAAAACACTGAAGTCGGTGGCTTAGCTGGTGCAGGCGTCGGCGCAGTTGCAGGCTCTACCATTGGCGGCAGCAGTGAAGCGAGCATCATTGGCGCGATTGGTGGTGCTTTGATTGGCGGAATTGCAGGCAATGCAGCCGAAGGTCACTTCAACCAGCAACAAGGCACCGAGTTTATTATTAAGCTTGATAACGGCAACACCATCTCAACAACACAAGCCACAGGTTTGAGCCTTCACGAAGGCCAACATGTGCTAGTGATTTATGGCAAAACAACGCGTATCGTGCCTGATAACACCAATTCAGGCGTCTATCAAGGCGAAAAACACAACAGCGAATCAAGTGAATGATTCGATCTATAGCAGGGAAAAGCTCGGTTTACAAAATTTACGCTATCATTTTAATTGAAGGCTTCGTCACCATTTCACTCGAAGTCCAATTAATTCGACAACTCCTCCCCTACGTCGGTGGTAGCGTTATTGTCACTAGCTTGATCATCGGTACGTTCTTACTCTTCCTGGCAGCGGGCTACAAACGCGGCAGCCAAATCACCAGCAACTTTGAGCAGATACTCAAACGCAATCTCTCTATCGCATTGGTGCTGACCAGCATTGGCATGTCGACGATGTTTACGAGCAAGTATTTCTTAACGCTTATCCTCGTTCAGCACATACACCCTATCGCGCCACTGATTGGCTTTTTATTCCTAATCGTTGCCCCACTGGTTTATTTTTTAGGACAGACCATTCCCATCACAATGAACTTGTTGCCTCGATCAGTATTGGTCGGCAAAACCGGCGGCCATGCACTCGCCCTTAGCACTATCGGATCGTTTCTAGGAGCAACAATCACCTCCACCGTCATCATGACCTACCTCGGCGTTGCGATGAACATCTGGATTAACTGCTTATTGCTCGCCTTTCTCACTTTATTACTCGTTCCAACAATACGACGCGGCAAAATACAGATTGTCTTTGTTATCATTATGGTTTTTCTAAGTTACACATTATCTGTAAAGATAGAATCACTCGCCTACGACAAAACAACCAGCTACGCGAGCTACCTGATTGCAAATGACTTTAGCAACCCAGACACCAAGAACTTAATGATTAACCTTTCACACAGCTCCAGCCTCACGAAAGACAAAAAAGGCTATGCTTACGTTGAGATGATTAAAAAGATTTTATTTCATGATATGCGCATTCAAGGAAAAGACATCTTAGTTTTAGGTGCAGGCGGGTTCACGCTATCAGCTGAGTCCACCTGGGGAAATCAATTTTATTATGTCGACATAGACGGCCAACTTCCCAACATTGTTGTACCAAAATTCACAAAGAAGATTAATGGAGAGTTCATCGGTCGTGATGCACGCGAATACTTAGCGAGCACAGATCAAGAATTTTCAGTCATCGTGACAGACGCTTATAATTCTCGCTTGCAAGTGCCCGCACACCTCTTAACGAGAGAGTTCTTCCAAAGTGTCGCTAATCATTTAACGCCAGACGGAATTGCGATTTTTAACATCATTTCGAATCCAACGCTATCAACCAGTTATTCAAAACGTGTCGATAACACGCTGCGCAGTACGTTTGGCAACTGCATGTCTCTACCATTCACCTACAGCGATGCAATGACCAACATACTTTACATTTGTAATCAAAATCAAAAATCTGATGATACGCTTGTTTACTCGGATAATATCAATAACAGTTCTATGAATTTCTTTACGCAGTAAATACTCCCATCTTCCCGATAAATGCGCAGCATGCCCCTTGGTCCACTCTAACCAAAGGAATCCCAGATCAAATCCGGAATGACACGCGGCTGAGGGCCAGGTTAAAATATACCTCGAGACAAAAATGACGCATAGCCCGATGGCCAGGATGACGAGAAAACCGAGCTGTGCTTAATTTGAACGAATTCGCTTTTTTCCAATAATTTTGAGATAATACAAACTATCAAACAAAAAGTAGGACAACTACAGGGAGTGATCACATGTTTAAAGCAACCTTAATGCTAGGCCAAAAAGAATCGCCGTTTCTCGCGAGAGGCTTATATCGCCATAACACCATTCCCCTGCTTTTTAACACCAGCAGGCGTTTAAACACTTTTCCACAAGACCACCTTGCAAAACATGGTCCTAAAATATTTAAAGATCATTTTGGCAGTGACAAAATCAGTGGTCTAGAACAAAAAGCGGTAGCAAAAGACACCCTGTTAGTCGGCGAGCTTCTCCACACTTATACCACGAAAGATAACCCAGGGGTTTTTCTGTATCGCGCCACAGAACACAATAAATTAAGAACAATTGAAGATGCAACACCTGTTCAGAAACCTGACGGACCCACAATACAAATAGGCCTCTTCAAAACAAAGGATCAGATTACATGCTGGCAAGCACACACAAGTGAATATGATACGGGTATTGATACCGCTAAAAAAATATTGATTAGCCCTGATTATGTCAAGGCAGCTGAATCAAGCCCCTCACCTAAAACATCACCATAAAAAAACGCGCATAGCTTGCAACAAACTATGCGCACCTCCTTTACCCTCTCAACCCAGGCTCAGGCCGAACGCTCTCAGGGACTGAAGCCTCAGTACTCTCAGAGCAACCGTTACTATGACCAAAGATCCCAAGACCCGTCGAACTAACAGAAGGATTTCTGGGTTCAACTCTCAGCGTCTGTGTCGTTGATAGCTCAACTCTTTCAGAGATCTGAGCGTTACCATTTTTGACCCTCCATCGCACCTGGGTTTCCTTGGTTTTCTTAGTGATCATACAAACATGCTCTCCAACTAATTCTCTAAGCTTAGCAGCATCAGAGCCATTTTTATCAGATAGCATCAATCCCTCACCACCGCCCAATCCTGCTGGCACACCGGCTATAACACGTTCATCCCTTGCTTTATATTCAATTTTCTGTAAAAACTCAGCCTTTCCACGCATAAGAATCATCTCGGATAAACCACTCTCTTCCAGCGCAGCTTTCGGTATGCGAGCTACAAATTGAGTATGCGCTTGGCACCCTTCTTTTTCTGGATTTTTTAGTGGCATCTGAATTAAGGCAAGGTATTTTTGAAAATCACGGCCAGATTGCTCAAGCGTACAGACGGGCGTAAGCCAGTCGCCACGAAATTCTACATTATCCTTTTCAGGATTCCAGTCATAATTAATGATGAAGGCGACAGAAAAGTAACGTTCTTTTCCAACAAGCTTGGCTAATACAACGGATTGAAGAGGATCCTTAAGCCCATTGTGGCCAACCCATTGATTCATCCAACCTTCCATAAGCCTACCTTCTTCAGTTACCGGGTTGGTAACGAGGGATTTAAGGAAAAGAGACTCTTCTACACTCTCTTTTACCTCAGGATAAACGCGCTTAAATAAAGCTTTCGCTTGATTCTTTTCAGACTCACTTGACAGAGTGTTCTCGCGACTGGCTATTAACAAGCAAGAATGCAAGGTCTGAACTTTAATCTGAAACTGAATAAACTCAAAGCTGAATAATCCCGAGCTAATCTCCAGAGGCACTAAAGCATTTTGAGTTAGCGCTTCTCGAACAGATTTCTCAGCCTGTGCTTTTTGATACTCTGCTTCTTCACGTTGAACTCTTTGCATTGGCGGTGAGAACTCACCTGCCTCATGCGAAAGAGTGGACGTTTTACGATTAAGCTTCACTTCTTGTTGCGGTTGAAACGTACCCGCTCTGCGAAAAGAAAAATCCGAACCATTAATTTGCGCACTCATTCCAAATAAATGTGAATGACGCTCGGACATAAAATCCGGGACCGGAGGCCCTTGATAAGTAGAGGTCACAGGATTACTGCTGGATGATGCTCTCTGAGTCACTTCAACTTCATCATCGCTATCATCAGCAACGTCATCTGAGTTACTCAATTGAGATACTGGAGTATTGTTTCTGTCTATCTGTCTATGCTCTTCTTCAGTAGTAGTTTGATCGAGCTCCAGAGCTCTTCGCCTTTCTGCTGATGTGTGCGCACCTCTAGATAGGTTCAATGCAGAGTTAGAATAATGCGTCGCCCCACTTCTTGCTGATACAACCTTAAGAACATCAGTTGCTAATTTTGACTTACCTTGCATAATATCTTCCCCCGATAATATTGTTAAAATGTAAACATTTAATCTCTAACATCCTTAAAAGGACTTAGTTTGTTTTGGCTAATATTAACACAACTTTGTCAATGTATCAACATCACAGTGGATCTGAAAAAACCTGTTTGTAATTAAGAAGATAGAAAATTAGCCCTGTATATGCATCTTTACAGGAAACCCAGCCCAGCACTCCCTTCCGCTGAGCATACAGGCTTTTAGCCCCCCCCGTAACATACTAATTTATTCAGCTGCAATAGCGTTATACTTAATAAACACCCTTCTTCCGTGAGATTAAAATCAATAAGTTAAAGATAGAAATACGAATATTAGCGACCCACGGTGTAGTGTGATTCGAAAAATTGGAAGGAATCCTCGGAACTGCGGTAATAAAACATCATGCCAAGCAAACCAATGAGTGTAAAAAGCAAAAATAAGTCGGCTAAACCATGATCGAACACATGTACAGCATACTCTACCGCCATAGGAGCACCACCACTGAGCGCATTGCCTATACTAAACGCTAGCGCGCACCCTGTGGCCTGCCAAGCTGCTGGGAAGCCTTGAGCAAATAAAGGCGAGATAGCGCCTTGAATGGCTGCCAACAACACCGTGATTAACAACAAGATTGCCAAGGTTTCGACTGAACTCGCCGCATTCAAATACAGCATGCTGGGGTAAATCACACAAACCAAGATCCCCGCACTCACCAAAAACACTGTGAGGTTACCAAAGCGATCTGAGAGCTTTCCAAATAGAGGGTACGAACAAATTGCGACTAACAAGATAATGGCATTAATCAAGAATGCATTACCGGCTGACACGCCTAAATGATCAATACGGTAATTCATCACGTAGGTGTAGAGCAACATATAAAGAGACGCGGCCATCGTTGTTAAACACACGACCGCTAATAAGGGTTGCCAATGTTTTTTTAAGAAAGGAAGTAATGGCGGTTTAGCGGTTTTGGATGATTCTTGCGTGTGTGCTTCATGCCGATTCAACCACACATAAAAGAGGAATAAGACTCCGCTAAAGGCAAAAGGCAAACGCCACAACAAGGTGTTATGCAAATCAGTAATCCATGAAGTCATCAGAAAACCAACGCCGGAGGCAAGCAAAAACCCAAGGCTTGAGATTGAAAAAATGAGGCCTACAGCAAATCCGCTTTTTTTCTTGTGTTCATTAACAGACAGCGTTATCAAGTTAGGAAACTGCCCGCCAGCGGATAGTCCTTGTAAAATACGCAGCAAAATTAACATCACGGGTGCAAACAAACCCACTTGCGCATAGGTCGGCAAGAACGCGACGAGGACCGTTGATACCCCCATTACTTTAACGCACAGATTAACAGACCAGCGCAACCCAAAACGGTCACCCAGCCAGCCTAGCAAGAGCCCACCTAGTGGACGAACTAATGCGCCAATGAAAAAGGTTGCAAAACTCAATAACTTAACGGTTAGCGGATCATCGCTTGGAAAGAAAGCATGGCCTAGGCTAATGGAAAAATAGATGTAGAGGGAAAAGTCATACCATTCCAACACATTGCCAAAAGCAACTCGTGCGAGTTTTGAGAATTTTGAATCTGATAATGCCATTATTAAGATAACCCCAATCGAAAGTTATCGAATTCTAACAAATATTGTTCCTTATTTCACCCTGATTTCTCTAACCCCCACCCAGCAGGGTCAGACCCCGTCAAATTTGACGGGGTCTGACCCCAATTCGACGGGGTCTGACCCCTGCAAAAATGATAACTTTATGATGAATGGGGCTACCCCATCACATTTACTACAGGGAGGTACCCGCTTAATAGACACCAATTTCAATTACTTATACAATCAAGCTCACTGATATAATTATAATAACAAGGAAAAGAAATGGAAGAGCCCCTCATTGGAAATAACTCGAATAAAACAAGTTGTAGCTCTGGTATCATTCTCGCACTCTCTGGCACAACACTCACTGTCGGCGCTTTATTATTATCATACGCGTTAACACTAGCCTACCAAGAAAGCGCTTTAAACAATCACCCAGAGATGCACGATGCCTTGGAAACATCGGTAGCCTCAATTCTATGGAACAAGGACCAATCAAGTTTTCTACTCTCCACATTACCGCCCACGGTGGGGATCCTGTATTTTTTTAAAGGCTTCTATCTAACTGAAACACCTACCCAGTCAACACATAAAATTAACGCCGCCTTATCAAGCATACCCACGCTAATTTGTTACCTCTTATCAATAGCTGTGTACCCTTGGAAATTGTGCGGTGATGAAATCAGATTGATTAATACTGAAAGTGACAACACAACATATACACATTGTCAAAACTTCGCAAACGCCACACAAAATGGCACGATTGATCACACGCTGAATGAAGCATGGGGAGAGACACAACAAGACATCATGCGTGACAGCGTATTGTTTTCCGTATGGATCGGCATCGCAATTACGTTCACCAGCGCCATGCTAATCAACACTGCTGTCGAGTCACTCTTACCATGCAAACCTTGCAAACTGCCACCGCGAAAAAAAAGCCGTCAGTTCAAAAGTGACGAACCTGAATATCAAGAATTTCGAGATGCCGAAGGTCAAAAAGAATCGTTAGGGATGAGATAAAGTCTAATGGGGTCACTAACGGGGTCAGCCCCGGACATTGGACAACATCTTATGTCCGGGACTGAACCCAATCAGACTAGACAGCACTGGAAGTGCTTGCAGTTTTGAACTGGGCATCATCACCTACAGATCTATCCTGCTGAGCTGCCAAGTCTTTAATGAAATCATTTACCCTATCAATCTTAGTGGATCGGCCAAAACAGCTAGCCGCACAGTTGGACAATGATGTTAACGGCTTAGCAATCATAAGATCCAATACAAGCGCAACCAAAGAAACAGCGATAGTGGTAGCATAGATTGCTGATGCTAAAGCTAACGACAAACCAAAAAATGGAATTGTTAACGGCGCCCACAATGGGGAAGTTAAACACAATATAGCTTTAGGCTCTCCCAAGGTATCAGCTAAATGAGATGCTAACAAAAACGGGACTAAGGTTAAAGAAAATGTATAGGTGCCAAATACACACCCGCCAGTTAAAATATCTGACGCTAACAAGTTGTTATAACAACTGATCTGATCAACGCGATTAAAAAAAGCCTCGACTACCTCTGGCTTTCTAAAGTCCTGTAACACTTTCTTAGGATTGTGTTCACCGGAAAAACAAGAAGAACAACCAAACGAGCCTGTAAAGAGCTGATCATCTTCTAAGTACAGTTTATTTGTCACATCGTCAACATAAAGTCTAATATATTCCGTTCGACGAGAAACCAAGCCGATGGAACTTTTGCTAATTTCAAAGCGCAGTTTTAAATGAGGCTCCTCGCAAGAATTGTTTCTGAAGGTAAAATCATCCTCATTGAATGGAACCGGTTTTGAAATTACGCTAGTTATGGGAGCGGCAAACGCCTTGCGAAACATATGATGCACATGGCCTGGATTATTCTTCGCTGCTTTTTTTACTTCAGATATAACTTTTAAAGATATCTTATTTGAGACATCTTTGCTTTCGCGACCAACATCAAAATCGCCAGCAGGAATAGCCCGATCAGACCGGGGATTTAAGTCACCCATCAACAAATCTTGTTTTAACATTTTTTTCTCCTCTAAGATTTAGGCTTAGTGTAGACAAGCAACCCACCGAATGCAATTAGTATAAAATACGGTAAGGCAAGGTCAGCCCCGGATATCGAACAACTTCTTATACTTAATTTCCGGTGTTAACACAAAGCGAGATTTATTATTCTCCGGCAACAATAATTGCGGGATTAAGAAAATCTTGCCGTTGCGGGGTCTGGATTCCGTACATAACGGTGTCTTTTGTCGCAATAAATTCATGGGGAACATTCGGTGGAACAACCATCACTTGGCCTGGGTTAATGAAATATTCCTTTCCTTGTGAGTATGCTTTCAGCTGACCTGAGAACACAATATTCATTTGCTCATTTGGATGATAATGCACTGGAAAATGATTACCCGCTTTCAACTCCCATTTAAGCAACGTGCTATTCGTTCCCATGATGAAGCGCAAATCAGCTTTATCGTTAACATGTTGAGCGGGCATTTTATTGAGATCATATAATGACGGCAATGTTTTATAGTGATCACTCACAGCAGGAATAATGCCCTTTGTTGGACTGATTTCTTCTCCATAAGCAGGTGTTAAGCTAGCAAGCACGCCAAAGGAAAGTATCATACTTTTAAAGAAATTTATTTTCATACGCTAATGTCCTTTATATATTATATATAACCATGGTATCAAAAATGACAGGGTCTGACCCCAACAAAAATGACAGGGTCTGACCCCCATCAAGATGTGATTGCCATCAGGATTAAAAGGTGAAATTTTTAGACGTTATCCGCTCATAAATTTCGATATAACGACGCGATAGCTCGACAATTAATTCTGCTGGCGCTACTGGTAAAACTTTATCGTTATACGGATCACAATGCTCTTTATACCAACGACGTAAAAATTCTTTGTCAAAATTCTCCGGCTCGTCGCCTACAGAAAAACGTGCGTGGTATGAATCAGCATACCAATAACGACTCGAATCTGGTGTATGCACCTCGTCAATCAAAAGAATATTACCCTCTTGATCACGGCCAAACTCATATTTCGTATCCACTAAAATCAAACCGCGTTCAGCTGCAACCTTTACGCCTCGCTCAAATAAGGCTAACGCTTTCTCTGACGCATAATCCCAATCAGCTTGAGTCAACCAACCCTGTTCTACAATTTCCACAGGGGAAATCGGCCTGTCATGATCAGCCTCTTTCGTCGTCGGTGTTAAAACAGGCTGTTCTAACTGTTGATTTTTGACTAAACCCTCTGGAAATTGGTGTCCGCAATAATCACGTACGCCGTTTTGATATTGCGTCCAAAGTGACGTCGACGTTGTACCCGTAATATAACCACGAACAACAAACTCAATCGGCAAAACCTCACACTTCTTAGCAAGCATCACATTCGGTTCAGGTGTTGAAAGCATATGATTAGGGATAATATCTTTAGTCTCATCAAACCAAAACGCACTGCATTGATTCAAAACCTGCCCTTTAAACGGAACAGCCGCTAACACACGATCAAATGCACTCTGTCTGTCAGTCGTAACGATAGTCACAGTGTCACCACAATCATATGTGTCACGAACCTTCCCCGTGTACTTCTTACCAATCGTTAAATCAGTCGACGTCACACAATCATTTAAAGCTTTCTCAATCTTCGCCGTGTAATCGCTCATTCAAAAAACTGCCCAGCTTGACCAAAAGGATTAAACAATATGTTCGTCGCCAGCACTCTCGGCATCAACGCCTTAATATCTTCACCCTCTTTCGCCGTAATATGCCACAAGGACCCGTGCGCTATCGCATCAATCCCTTTAACACCAAAATGATGAGTAAGATGCTGGCGCTTATTCATACCCGTCACATCTTCTTTATGACGCACTAACAACGATTGCGTATTAGGCGCTGTCGCTGCATCAACCAAGGATTCTTTATTCACATTAAAAAGCTCACCACTGTCGATGACTTGCCTACGCGCAGTGTCAACGTCACTCGCAGAAATTTCCCAATGTGTCTGGCGACTCACCGTGACAGGAATGCCCACAAGATTTAATGCATTTTGAACCGAAACCGCTTCCTTATCCGTGATGAGTAAATCAATCACAAACGTTGTTGTTTTAGTTTCAGGCGCATACTTTTCAATGCTAGGGATAACCGGATCAATCGCAATTGTTTTTTGTGCGGGGTAATTACCTTCTTCAATATAATCACGCATAGACTCAAACAACACATCACACTCGGCAATACGCTCTGGATGCGGCATCAAAGACAACACATTCCCAGCAGCATTCGTCACACCAGCAATATTCGCCATAGAACCGTTAGGATTAACAGGAAATTCATCAACAACGTTCGCAGCACCGTCACAATACTGAAACGCAATTTGCCCATTCTCTTTTAAGGCTTGAAGTGTTGCTTCTGGCATCACATAACGACCCTCGGCATGCGCAACCGGCATACGCAAAACCGTGTCAGCGCTTAACAAACGATTAAACGCGTTTTTTGTAACGCCCTCGCCCGTGCACAAGTTAATCCAGGCATTATAATAACCTGCACCTAAAACTGAATCGCCTTTCATACGCTTATTAATTGTCAACGCCATAGAAAGCGCATCATTCTCAGCGCCTGGCACTAAACCGGTTTCAACTAAGACTTGCGCACCATTACAAATACCCATCACAGGCTTACCTGTTTTAGCTTGCGCTTTTAACGTTTCAAGAACCGGCTCAAGTGAGGCAATTATGCCCGCACGCGATCGATCTTCATAAGAAAACCCACCGGAAATCACAAAACCATCACACGCTGCTAACTTATCGGCAGGTTCATTCCATAAAAAAGGAACCGCCTGCATGCCCGCACGCGTGACCGCAAGTATCGCTTCACGCTCACAGTTAGAGCCTGGGAATTGTATTACTGCAATCTTACTCGTCATACTGTTTACTCCGATGTTAAAACGACGTTACCGTCACCTGAAACAATTTCACCGATATCATAAGCATCGATACCGTCAAACGCAGATAATGCTTTTTTAAGCGCCGCTACTTGATCTTCTGGCAAAACAATCGTGAGCCCAATGCCCATATTGAAAGTCCGATAAGCCTCAGTATCAACCAAATCGCCTATTCGACACATCACATCAAACACCGGCAAACTCGGCCAGCTGTTTTTGTTTATCACAGCACTCACATTCTTCGGCAAAATTCGTGGAACATTTTCCAACAAGCCGCCACCTGTAATGTGCGCCATACCATTCACTTTCACGCCAGCGTCTAACGCTGCTAAAATTGGCATGGTGTAATTAATATGAGGCGCCATTAAGGTTTCACCAACACTTTGATCAAACTCAGGTAACTCATCAGTTACCGTGTAACCGCCCAAGTCAAAAAATAATTTACGCGCCAATGAAAAACCATTCGTATGCAAACCACTAGAAGCCAAACCGACGATCTTGTCACCCGCTTGAATTGCCTCACCCGTGATCGCTTTATCTTTTTCAACAACACCAGTGATAATACCGACCAAGTCATGCTCGCCAGGCAAATAGACATTCGGCATTTCAGCTGTTTCACCGCCAACGAGCGACACTTCATTATCACAACAGGCTTTCACCATGCCTGTAACTAACTGGTCGACTACGTCAGGGTTTAATTTTTCATTTGCAATATAATCAAGAAAAGTAAACGGCTTTGCGCCAAGCACAACGATGTCGTTACAGGTTGCGCTCAATAAGTCGATGCCTAAGGTATCGAATTTACCCATCATCTGAGCGACGATCGTTTTCGTTCCCACACCATCGATGCTTTGCACCAACACGGGATGATCGTATTTTTCAACAATCGGTTTTAAATCCACTAACGCACCGAAGCTGCCTAAACCTGTCAACACATTCGATGAAAACGTGCTACGCACTTTTTCTTTAATGCGCTCAACTGCTTCATTGCCCGCTTCTATGTTGACGCCCGCTTGTTCGTAATCAATTTTCATAATAATTTTTCCCGTAAGCCGTTTTCAAACGCGCTTGATATGTCTTGAACATTGACATCAATGCAACCCTGCAAACGTAACACACCCTCTTCTTTGGTTTGACCAATGATGTCGATGTTTACATTGTGTTTTTTGAAATGTGCAACAACAGCATCTAAACCATCATTCTGAACTTCTAATATAAACCCACCGGTCTCACTGAACAGCTTGATATCATCACGCAACTCACTGGTGACAGCAGCCGTTGCGCCAATGCCATTTTTAAAAGTCATTTCTGCAATCGCACACGCAACACCACCGTCGCTGATGTCATGACACGACAATAACAAGCCCGCATTGATTGCCTCAACAACTGCGCGCACTTGTGATTGCACATCAGCCAGATCAGGCTTCGGAATGTTCGCACCCATCTCACCCTGGAGCTGATAATACAAACTGCCGCCACATTCATCTTTACGCGCACCAATCATTACAATATGCGAATCAATACGTTTAAAGCTTTGTGATAAGGCTTTTGTGGCATCACTCATACGACCCATACAACTAATCATAGGACTCGCCGGTATCGCGCCTTGTTTTGATTCATTATAAAAAGACACATTCCCCGCAACCACTGGCAAAGGATGGTCGGGATGCGCAAACGTATGCAATGCGTTTTGTGCCATCACAACACCTTTAACCGCTTGTGTGAAATCCCACATTTGCTCTGGCTTTTCAGGATTACCAAAACACAAACAATCCGTTAATGCGACAGGTTCACACCCCACCGCTGCAACGTTGCGTACTGACTCAACCACGGCATTCACCGCACCCCAGTAAGGATCGATTTCACAATAACGAGGATTGTGATCTAACGATAACGCAATACCGGTCTTACGAATCGCTTCAGGATAATCATCAGAGTTATACGGCATCATCACGCCCGCATCTGCATCACCTGATTCAATCAACGTACGCCCTTGCACTTGTTTGTCATAAGTTTCAAACACAGGCGCACGTGAAGCCATGTTTTCATGCGACAACATCGACAACAATACTGCATTGTAATCCGTTCGTGCTGCTAACACAGGTTCTTTCAAGTTACGTTTCGATTCAGCAAATGGTCTGTCATACACAATCCCTTCAACCACATCCGCCGCTTTTGCATTCACAATTTCTTGACCGTGGAATCGCACGATGTATTGATCGTCATCACGCACTTTACCCACAACCGATGCACGCGCCCCACTGGAGACTTCAGGCAATGCATAGGTTTCATTGTAATGCTCTAAGATGAGCGGGGTTACATCGGGATGCGTTACCCACATAAAACGCTCTTGCGTTTCAGAACATAGAATAACGGATGGATTTAAATTCTCCATACCAACATGCACTTGCTCTAAATCAATTTCCGCACCAAACCCACTGGTTTGCGCAAGCTCAACACTCGCACATGCCACACCGCCGGCACCTAAATCTTTAAAACCGACTTTATCAATCAGGTTTTTTTCTTTTAGAATTTTGAACAACGCATAAGACGATTTTAACAAGTGTCTTTCTAAAAAGGCATTAGGCTCTTGAACCGCGCCTTTATTCTGCTCGCGCTTATCTTCTTCTAACTCTAGCGAAGAAAAACTCGCACCACCAAAACCACTGTTATCCGTTGGCTTACCGACGAGAATCAAATCATAACCTGCCGCATTTTCAGGGGCGTAAGAATGCACGATATCTTCTTCCGCCACAATGCCTAAAGTAACAACAGTGACGAGACAGTTGTCGTTATACCCTGGATTATAATAGAGGTCACCGCCAATGTTAGGCACGCCTAATGGGTTGCCGTATCCACCGATACCCTCAACCACACCTTCGTGTATCCATTGTGTTTTAGCGGTGTTAATGTCGCCAAAACGCAAGCTGTCAGCCACGCCAATCACCTCAGCGCCCATGCACATCACATCGCGTACATTACCGCCCACGCCTGTTGCAGCACCTTCATACGGCACAATTTGTGAGGGATGGTTATGCGATTCATGACTGATCGCAACGCCGTAACGCTTACCTGCGTTATCGATTGCAACACTCACAACCCCAGCATCTTCTTTAGCGCCGATGATCACTTCCGGCCCCGTCGTTGTGAATTGCTTTAAATGATTACGGCTACTCTTATATGAGCAATGCTCTGAGCCCTGGATTGACCACAATATACACTCAGCCAGTGTGGGTGGTCGTTTTAAAATATCGTTTTGAAGTGTTAAAACATCAGTCGGGGTTAACACAATTTGATATTCACGCAGGGTGCGCAAAACCTCATCTTCTTTTAATGCGTTAAAATCAAAGACTTCTGCTTTATAACGGGTTGATACGGTACCTGTTTCCATTGTGCCTTACGCCCTTATAATTAAAGCGGTAGATTAACGGAATGCGGACTTTAAATCCAGAGTAGATAGGCATATACCCACCGTGCCAGCAAAAGAAACAGCTCTTAATATTCCCTTAAGCTTTCTTTGCTATTATGAACACAAGAATAATTGAGCAAAGGGATTTTGCCATGCCATTTCCAACTGATGAAGATAGCGCATTCAAGGCGGCTTTTAAAAAATTGACCCCAAAGGGCACCCCTAAAGATCTAATAAAGACAGTTCAGAGCCAAATTTTTGGCATGACTACCATTGTGTCCCTTCATAAAACAGGGTAAAAAATAACCAGACAGGCACAGCTTCATGCTTTCACTCAGATCTTCACCCATCTCGATGAAAAAGGACAACTTGCGCTTCACAATGGCGTGGATGCCCTTGAAAAAACAAGCCAAAATCACCGCCTGACTTACTCGACCTACTTCACCTCATCATTTTAACCAGCAAGCTCAACATGTCAGGCGTTGATACCTACCTCACCTGCTTTGACGTGCTCTCAAAACCCGCGGTGTACCCAATCAAATCAGTCATTCGCTTTTTTACACAAAAACATGTCGCACTCGCGATTATAACGTTCGCTCACTAGCTCTGTACGATACTGCGCAATGACCTTAGAATCATCAGTTTCTTTCTGCACTTCAAGCTTGAGCGAGGCATCTTCTATTTGTGCGGTTAGATTGACTATCTCCCGGTTATAGCGAATAAGCTTTTCTGCATCAGCACTGTTGAGCCATATTTTTCGTTTGACAGGAATGTTTTTATTAGACAATTGTGACAAGGCACTCAGCAATAAAAAGCTGCCACCATTGAACAGATTCCACTTATCTAAACTTGCTGCATCATCTCTTGACTCTGCAATAAGTTGTTGCTTTTCACCCTGCATACCCACCCCATTATTTTTTTATATATACAAGGCGGGGTAACAAACCGTGCATCTATTGTAAACAAATAAAGAGCTAAGCTATTGAGATATGACGTAAATGGAAACCATTCATTAACAGTGCTAAAATACATTCAACGAAACACAAAAAGTGATTACAATGTTCAACTTTAATGAGCAAGCCAACGATCAGCTAAACAAGCTGGCGCCCAGATTTAAAAGCGATAAAACCCACACGCTCAACGCCCCCACTCAGCATTGAATTCTTAGAGCTATTGCTTAGTTTAAAATATAGTATCGATGATAAAGTGACGTATTTGCTTTTACTATCCGCGCTAAGTGATCAGAAAAAAATAACCCGGATGCAGGCAGGTCAAAACTATTTAACTGAGAATGAAGCCACTGCAAAACCACACTTACTTTCCTTTATCACTTTTCTGAATCTTTGCACAGAACTTGGCATGAGTGGCATACATGTTTACTTAACCTGCAATACACTATTTAGTGAACCGAAAAAATATTCGCTAGATTAAGTAAACGCTTTTTTTGGCGATGTAAGAAAAAAATCAACGGAAATGAAAAGCAAAGCATGCTTTACCGACAAACTTATCACTTGCATGCATTTGGTTGACACGGTTGATGTTGCGACAAAAAAACATTCCCCTTAGAGCTCATACTCCTAATGAGTAGCTAAATATTAGGGAATGGCAACTACCAAGAATCCAACCTTCAAACATTGAAAGATAGCGAATACGGCGCTGTTAGCTTTAAACCCTAAAAGCCAAGACGAATTGCGAACCTAACCGCTTGAGCAACAAACGATCCATCCTTCACTGGCGCCGGTTTTGAAAACAACGAAGAGGATGACGTTGACACCCTAAAACTAGAAAGCGCTTTCACTGTTTCCGCCGCAATATTATGGTTTTTTGGCATGGGCTTCTTATACTCAGGCGAACACTCCTCGCTAAAATCATACAACTCTAAAGCTTCATCTAAAACAGCATCAAACTCACGTCGCTCCTCAATTGCAGCAGCAAGTTCATCATTTGCTTTTTCAGCAATATCCTTTTTTTTGCTTTGAGGTAGCACTTCACCTACGTAATCAACTTGCCCTTTTTCAGCTATTCGCTCATCTATCATTTTTGTCTGTAATGTTTTTGTGAATCTTATAAATTCACGCGGTGGCAAGGCAACAACTGAATCAATAAGCGCATTGCGTTTTGTTATTGATTTTTGAGCTGAATTATTTACAGTCTCGCAATACGTAGCCGCGTGTTGGCGCTCCATTTTATACGCATCGCCTTGCGGTATCTTTGATAAGGTTTCCTTCGCATCTTCTAGCTTGTCAAGCCTTACTTTAATAGCCCGATCATACTGCCCACACAATTCAACAAATTCACTCACCGAGCGATCAAACGGTTGCACAGTAAGGTCTTTTCCTGCCTCTGAAAGACGAGGGGTTAACACTGATAAAAGCCCGCTTGCAAGCAAGTACCACTCATCAAAAGAAAGACTGCCCCCAGAGACGTGTTTAACATCAGTTTTTAGTTCAGGCTTCATTTCAACCTTTCTCTTTTTTTCGCTGCTTCTCTTCCTGCATCGTAGGCTTATTTACTGCCTGCTTCTTAGATTCTGCTACCGCAGAAGATACCGGTGGTATTAAAACATCTGTCACATTAACAACATTATAATCTGTACCAGATTCATTCAACACCAAGAAAAAAATTTGACCTGTCTTCACAGGAGGTCTACCGCTTGCTGATTCCATCTGAATCAAAGCCTGCATCCACCTTACGTCTTGCTTAAGGGTATCTATCAACATCGAGAGCGATGTGAAATAAGGTAAAGGGCTTTTAGAATGCAATTTTCTAACTAAATAGCCATTTTCTCTATCAAAGTCTTTTCCTGAGCGTTCACAGTAACGCAACCTAGACTCTTGAGGATTAAGCGGGAATTCTGAATCATCAACTAAGATAAGTCCATCCAACTTGCTACCACCTATGCCATCATCTGATAAAAACTCACTTTGGCGTATGGAAAAAACCAATCGGCCATTGTTTTGCTTTAAAACATCTCTTGCTTTTGCACGAAATGCACGCAGGCGGGTCTTAGCTGCACTAGGCAAAGCGCTTTCAACAGACAACCGACCCTTCGATAAGTTGCCCGACATAAGGCGAGGTAACTCTAATTCTGTGCTTATCTTTGCTACACTATCTTGCCGTTGATACATATTTTCCCCCCGGCCAAACCTATAAATGATGACTAATTTTACAGAAATCCTGGGGCACTTCAAGATATGTATATAAAAATACTGTAATACAACAATATCAATAGCTTATAAGCACATTCGCAAAGAGAAAAAGTAGGTAAGTCATTGTTTTTGACTATGGCTTGAGCTAGGCGCCTCTCTCCTGATAATTAGCCAATAAAGGCTAAGAGCAAAGCCGGCTCCCGAAACAGAAAATTCAATAGCAAGAAGCAGTCTACGCGTAATCGTAAGACGCTTGCTGCTGTGTGAAGTTTTCAAAACGCGTATAACGGCCCAAGAAGGTTAAGCGCACCTTACCAATAGGTCCGTTACGCTGTTTGGCAATAATGATCTCAGCCTGGCCTTTGTCTGGCGTTTCAGGGTTGTAAACTTCATCACGGTAAATGAAGACAATCAAATCCGCATCCTGCTCGATCGCGCCCGATTCACGAAGATCGGACATAACAGGTCGCTTATCCGTACGTTGCTCCAAGCTTCGGTTAAGCTGGGACAATGCGATCACGGGCACATTTAATTCTTTAGCTAGCGCTTTTAACGATCGAGAAATTTCAGAAATTTCTGCCGTTCGGTTTTCTTTGTTTGAGGGCACTTGCATCAGCTGTAAGTAATCGATAACAATGAGGCCCAATTGGCCGTGCTCTTTCATGATACGTCTTGCGCGAGCGCGCACTTCCGCAGGACTCAACGCTGGGGTATCATCGATAAAGATGGGTGCTTCAGACAACATGCTAATTGACGAAGTTAATCGCGGCCAATCTTCATCTTCTAATTTTCCTGAACGAATTTTATGTTGGTCAATGCGCCCAAGTGATGACAACATCCGCATAACAATTGATTCACCCGGCATCTCCATACTGAAAATTAAAACCGGCTTATCGCCTTTTAACGCAGCTTGTTCTGCAAAGTTAACACCTAAGACTGTTTTACCCATCGACGGCCTACCCGCCACGATAACAAGATCTGAATCCTGCAAGCCTGAGGTCATCTCATCAAGATCAGAAAAGCCCGTTGATAGACCTGTGACGGCCTCATCGGACTCGTAAAGCATGTCGATGCGCTCAGACGCCATAGCAATGTATTCTTTAATGTCTACGGGACCGGAGCCGCGCTGGCCTTGCTCAGCGATTCTAAAAATATCGCGTTCGGCAATATCCAATAAGTCTGTTACATCACGTCCATCAGGGTTAAAGGCCGTTTCAGCAATGTTATTCGCTGTGCTGATCAACTGCCTTAAGACTGACTGACGCCTAACGATGTCACCGTAAGCAACAATGTTCGCAGCTGAAGGTGTGTTTTTAGCAAGCTCAAACAAATACAGTTCGCCGCCAGCATCTTGTAACAGCTTGTGTTCTTTTAAACCTTCCGAGACGGTTAACACATCGAACGGTTGACTGGCTGCAGCTAACCCCACCATCACGCGATAAATTAATTTGTGATTATGTTTATAGAAATCTTCTTCCGTTAAACGATCAGCAACCTTATCCCACGCGGCGTTATCAATCATGAGACCACCGAGAACGGATTGCTCAGCTTCTATGGAATGGGGGATCACTTTAGTATCGATTAGAGGGGCTTTCTTCTTGTCGAAGACCTGGTTTGTCATTGATCACTCTCAGTCAGTTAATATTGACGTATTCTGGAAGGACCTGGCGGCAAGGTCAAGCAGTGATTGCTGAGATGAATGAATTAAAGCCCCCTCTCTCACAGGTGCCCGCGCTTGATCAATTGAAAATATGATCAAAATTTCCCCTCCTAGTTTTCGGAGTTGTTGAATAAATCAAAAACCGGTCTTAAATGCCTGCAGGAGAGAGGCTGTTTTGTTAAATCTTACCCTAACCCTCTCCCGTAAACGGGAGAGGGAATTTTAATTTAATATTGAATGAGAATTTCCCTCTCCCACTTTTGGGTGATGTTGAATAAATAAAATTATAACTCATATTCCCTCTCCCACTCGTGAGTGATGTTGAATAAATGAAATTATAATTCACATTCCCTCCCCCTCTTGTGGGTGATGTTGAATAAATGAAATTATAATTCATATTCCCTCTCCCACTTGTGGGAGAGGGCTAGGGTGAGGGTAAAATAAAACGTATCGCCATACGCTGAACCTAGCTCTCTCACAAAAAACCTCATGACATGAAAAAGCAATGGCATCATATTATTCGTCGGCAGTTGACGCGCATTCGTCAATAAATCAGGCGCGCCAAAATTCAAAGCCTAAAAACTCAACACTATTTTACCTTGCGTATGAGCTTCTTCAATATACGAATGCGCATTGCCCACTTCAGAAAAAGAAAACACTTTATCCAAAACCGGCTTAATGGTTTCTTTTGACAACAGGTCAGCAATCTCATCGAGCAATTTTCCATTAGGCTGCACAAGCACAGCGCTGGCTTGAATGTTATGCATTTTTGACCAATCAGAAAAATCAGGAATTGTATGCCCTAAGATTGAAACTAAGCGTCCGGCTGGCTTCAACGCTATAGCTGATTTTTTTGCAACATCACCCCCGATCATGTCAAAGATCACATCACACTCTTTCGCATTAACCGTGAAATCATCATTTTTATAATCAACAAATTGATCCAGCCCTAACGACTCTAACCACGCCTTTCGAGCTGATGACGCCGTACCAATTATATGCGCCCCAAGATGCTTTGCTATCTGCACAGCAAAATGCCCAACACCACCCGCGGCGGGTGCAGCAACAAATTCCGCATAGGCGCTGTTAGGCGCTAGAAAATTTATCAGACCAAACACTTCATCACCCACAGAAAATTGAGTGGCGCTATCGCCCACAGTCTCAACGACGCCCGCAATATCCCAACCCAAAATTAACGGCAAACTGTCTGCCTGCAAAATACCTTGTCCCAAACGTGTTTTGAAATCAATAGGATAATAACTGCTGCACGCGTTTTGATTAAGACTTGATCCTGCTATAGCGCAGGCTTCGGCGCTTCTTGTAATGTTAACTTCTTAACCGGCCCAAACTCATTAATGACAACTGCTTTCATAGAATATACCTTCTGAAGGAATGAATGTAAGGCTGAGGATATCAAAATAAAAAGGGGCCAGGTACGTTTATTCACACGTTATGAATAAATGCACCTCACCCCTTTAATTACAGGGAGGTTACTTCGCTTCTTTTTGCGCTTTACGTGCAGATTTACTGGCTTCTTTATCTGCTTTTCTATCAGTTCTATCCGCTTCCATCTCAAGCTTCCTTGCTTCTTTATCGGCTTTTCTTTCTGCTTTTCTAGCCTCCATCTCAGCTTTCATGGCTTCTCTTTTTGCCTTTCTTTCTTCTTTCCGGGCTTCCATCTCAGCTTTTCTCACTTCTCTTTGCGACTGCCTTTCCACTTTTCGAGATTCTTTATCTGCTTGCTTAGACGCTTTTTCAGCGGCCATATCCGAGCTTTGCCCATAAGCATATCCATCTTGCTTGGCAAGTCCAACTGAACACAGCGATAGAGACAACAATAAGACAACTATAGAGAGGAGGTGTTTTTTTGCTTGTAAATTATACATACCTTACTTCCATATATGGTAAAATTACATGTTACTCCGATTCTGAAGAATTTCCAACTAAATTTTGGTCTAGTTGGACGGTATCTAGGCAGCTCTTTAGTGGTTTCAAAAATCACCCTAAAACTCAACGCACTAGGAACAGATTATTTAAGCCTAGGAGTCTCCGGAAACAAATCATCCAAAGGATCAATCTCTGAGGCTTAGTTAGTGGGAGAAGGATCCACACCTAAGCTTTTTTTCAAAACATCGAAAACCCCTTGCTTCGTAAGCGGCTTATCCAGGTGTGAAATGCAGTCACGATTACCCATCATTTCTTGCATCTCGGTCATCAAATCCTTCATCTCAGCGTCAAAACCTCCTGAAACAATAACAACAGGTATCGCAACCCCCTCCATCTTCATTTGCCTAAAAAGCTCTCTAATCAAAGCATTATCTGTGTATTTTTCATTACCAAGATTGCAATCAATCAAAAAATCATTAACATCCTTCAGGTTCTTATTATTTTCTAGCATGGTCACTAAAGACTCTCCCGTAGGCAGGACTGCACTCCCGCATTCTTCTAAACCCTTAATTTTTTCCTCTTTCAGGTTCAGTACCACTTTCATCCCATGCCCTTGAAACATAGTAAACATAAGTCTTCTATTCAAATTGTTATCATCAACATAGTAAACCAAAGATTCACGGCCATATAATGCTCCCTTTTTGCTCATACCTTTCTTTGCTTTCCTTCTTGTTTTCTTTTTTTCTGTTGAAAACATCCCCCTCTTTGAAGGAGATGAGGGAGATAACGGAGATGAGAAAAGCGGGGGGGGGGATAACGGAGTGTTATGCGTTTCAATAGAAAGCTTTTGAGCAGGTGGCTTAACATTAATAGCAAGCTCCACTCTAAGACCCTCACCTAGCGTACTTGTTAATAAAATTTTATCACCTCGCTCATTGGCATTACGAATAAGATGAGAAACGCCCTCATTAGCCCCCTCTTTTTGTTCTTTACCTGCTTACAAAGCGCCGGATTGCCCGGACTGTAATTTTTCTAACGCTTCAGGTGAAAGGCCACGACCATTGTCGTGCACTGTTATAAGAAGAGTTTCTTGATTTTCAGACAAAGACACATTAACCGTCAGTTCACTCTTTGTATACTTCACGCCGTTAGATAAAAAATTATCTATGAGGTCTAATGCGTAAAGAGAATCAATGGATTCGTTTCCCCCCTCAGGAAGATTGACGTTAACTTTTAAGTTACAAAGTGTCGCCCTAAAATCTTACTTCATAAATGCATCAAATGATCGAGAAATTTCTTTTTTGAAATCAACAGGTCTAAACACGGTTGTACCAGAAAAATAATTATTGACCTTACCCAAAATCTTTTGCGCTTCTGAGCATACCTCCTGATGAAGCGGAATTTCTTTGGGATCTTTTTCTGCATCTCTACTCGACGCCAAGCTCGCCACTAACTCACCAAGCAAACGTTGATGCGCAGCATGTTGACAAGCAACGCTTACCTTAAACTGCTCTAACACTTTTTGATCATCACCGGAAATTGCTTTTACTTTTTTTTTAAAGCGTCGGAAGTATCTAATGCAGATTTGGATTGCTTAATAATAAAAGCAAATGACCACAAACCGTCTTAGCTTCATGATGAATTTTTCCTATTTTTTTTATATAAGCATCAAGACTTTCCTCACCCGCTTTCGCTACATTTCCTTTCTTTTCTGGGCCCATATCAGCTTAGCTGTATTGAATACATGATATATAGTGAATAGGTGATAATGAGTCATTTCTCCCATAAATATAGGAATATATTTGAAATAAAGTGCAAATCAACACCCTATGAAAAAGGTGTTTCAAAGATCAATAAGTTGGGTATCGATGGGTTGATTTCAACCTCTCCCGCAAGCGGTAGAGGGGCGTTTAATTCTAATTTCAATTAAGCACTCAACGTTGGAATTCTAGCGCCCGACAAGGAAGCAGAATAATCTTCTTTGGTTCTTATATTAAATAACATAAGTTGAACCGGCTTCTCTTTAAATTCTTTTAAGCACAAAGAAAAAGAAGGATTTTTTGGTTCGAGATACGAGAGGATATTTAATAACAGCGTTGCATTAGATTTGCCAAAGGCGCTACTTTCTTGCCTTAGAACATGATTCATGGAAATCACCCCATTTGAAAAATCAGCATATTCATCTTGAATGGCTTTATACGCGCTTGATATTTCAGCGGTTTCAAAACGCCTGAGTTTGCGTCAAGTCGACGATTCTATTTTCAATCGCTTTAGTAAGGTCTAAAAAAATGCCTCCTCTCAGACGCTCTAAACGCACTTGAAATTTTTCCAAATTAACCGCAACACTTTTAGACTCATCACTGCGCTGCTTTTCCAGGTGAGTCAAAAACAATTGCTTGTCACTATTTTGGAATGAAAAGAAATGCAAGCACTATTGCAAAGGAAGATGTTTAAACATTAATTGGATGATACGCAAAGCATCCTGACTTTTAGTAGACTGAACGCTCATCACAGCGAGGAATGAAATAAAATTCCCGTCAGAGCTCAACGAATGCGACAAGGAAATAAGCGTATTAGTGACGGGCTCATCTATCTTTTCCAGCATAGGCAACAGCACCTCAAACTTGGAAGCACTCACGCCAGGCCTACCTGACATCAGGGATTGCGATATTACATTCTACCCTGCTGCGTTATGCAAAAAAAGCAAACCATAAATCATAACGGGCTCGAAATCATTACTCATTTCAACCAACGCTTTTAAAAGCAACGCAGTAAGAGAGGAATGTGCTGCTTGAAAAAAAACGGAATTCTGGCCACCTGTCAGCAGCAAGCGATAGCGCTCCTCTTTCGATTTCCCTTTAAGTTCTTGTCGAATAAGCTCTGCTCTTTTAACCGCCTCAGCGGGGGCTTTTTCAAACGTTAATCCAAAAACACTTTCCAATTCAAAGGTAGTTAATCGCTGTAGATTTTGCATTTAGCCACCCCTCCTTGTTTAAAAAAAACGGGGCACAAGGCCCCGTTTTTATCTTATTCAGGCCCGAAATTTAGAGAATTTCAGGTTGAATAACAATTTTAACTTCTAAATCAACGTCCGCATGAATATGCAAACGGATCATGTATTCACCGATTTCACGAATTGCGCCGCCATCTGGGAGACGTACTTCACTCTTACCGATCTCAGCACCAGCAGCATTCATTGCTTCAGCAATATCACGCGTACCAATAGAACCGAACAATTTACCTTCTTCACCTACTTTAGCATGAATAACACCGGTAATTGCTCTCAACGCTTCTGCGCGTTCTTGAGCTGCTTTTAACTTTGCAGCATTCGCAGCTTCTAATTCCGCGCGCTGTGCTTCAAACTCAACAAGATTTTGTTTTGTTGCTAATTTAGCAGCGCCTTGAGGAATTAAAAAGTTACGAGCAAAACCCGCTTTAACACTCACTTTGTCACCCATATTTCCAACGTTGACAACTTTCTCTAATAAAATAACTTCCACGACCTTAACCCTCTTTCTTAAACATTCTCAAGTTTAATACGCTATCGTTCAGCGCAATCAACACAACAAAGCCACCCACGTAAGGTGACACTAATATAAAAGCCAGATAAAAAATCACCAACCCAATCGTCGATTTTCTTTTATCAAAGTAGTAGTGGACTACACTTAATCCCGCTACTGCCAATGCCGCGACAAACGGCGGTAAACAATCCCAGCCTATCGGTGCGATAAACGCCCCCACAGCTAAGGTAACCCCAAATCCCAGCAATATTGACGGCCCTAAACGAATCGACAATAACTCTGGACGTAACCCAACGGGGTTAAACATGACGGCCTGCCACCAACGGGCAATGCCGACATTAATCAAACTCACAACCAACAGCCAAGCTGTCGAGAAACCCGTGGCTATCGGCACAAGCATTGCGAGCTCTGCATCGATCAGTGGCTTAGCCACCTCAGGATCCATGCCTGCAAACCGGCCCATTGCCGAAAAGGTTTCACTGATTTCGGTATACCACCAGGCATCTAAGTCACTGACAAATAGATGCACTAATAATATAACAATCAAACCTAGCCAGACGGCTGCCTCAATCACATAGCGCCATTGTGCTGTGCTGCGCAATATCATTGAAAACAATAATACGGCTAAGCTGCCCGCAAACACCTGGTGAATGATAACAATCACATCACCCAACATGAGGCCAAAAATTAATGGGGTGATGGCGGAAAAACCGAACACAATCACACCATCGTTAAATCCTTTGCGTAATGTTACAAAGGCAACGATCACGTAGCTCAACCAAGAAACAAATGGAATTCCTAAAATGGGAGTGGCGCTTAATAAAAACGCCACCAGCCCTGCTTTCCAAGAATTGCTGAGGAGAAACTCCCCAAAACGCTTAATCACTTCCATGATAGGCGCCTTTCGTTACTTGTGACGATCGCAATATGGCAATAAGCCCACAAGACGTGCAAGCTTAATTGCTGACGCCAATTGCCGTTGGAATTTCGCTTTTGTGCCTGTAATACGGCTAGGGACAATCTTGCCGCTTTCCGTAATGAATTTTCTTAACAATTCAATGTCTTTATAGTCAATCACATCAACTTTGTTCGAAGTGAAATAACATACTTTTCTGCGACGAAACGCTCTATTCATCATAATTTTATCCCCTACTCAGCTTCGCTGACTTTTTCTACACGATCACTACTTTCAGTGCGTTCAGTACGCGGCGGACGATCATCACGTCTGTCGTCACGTCTGTCATCACGACGATCACGGGTTTTAACCTGTGGAGAGTCAGTAGTCACTGCGCCTTTCAAACGCTGTGTTAAATGACGAAGAATGGCATCATTGAAACGGAATGTGCTTTCTAGCTCATCAACGGCTTCTTGATTACATTCAACATTCATTAATACGTAGTGGGCTTTGTGGATTTTGTTCATTGGGTAAGCCAATTGACGACGGCCCCAATCTTCTAAACGGTGGATTACGCCTGAATCCTTTTCAACAATACCTTTGTATCGTTCTATCATGTCAGGCACTTGCTCACTCTGGTCAGGGTGAACGAGAAATAAGATCTCATAATGTCTCATTAAAGACTCCTTCTGGTTGATACCCTCCAAATTGATCAAAATTTGATAGGATAAGGACTAATTTAAGGGGGGATTGTAGGGCATTTAAACTACCAAAGCAACCATTCAAAGGACAGTTTCAAACAGAATATTATCGTCGTTAGGGTGAATCTTAATGGAATAAGTAACGCATGCCGCTTTTGCCTCTTCTCCCGGCGGGAGAAGATTGAGATGAGGGGTTTAATCAATCCGACTAGTACGAACTAAAAAACGGATATAAACAGCTTAAAATTAATGCCTTTTAACGTTTTTTAAAGTCTAGCAGCCTCTTAAATGGTTGACAATACGCGACTTTATCGCCAGAATGAGCGCCTCCTCAAATTGCGAGGAGAAAAGCCCTATATGGCTATGTAGCTCAGTTGGTTAGAGCGCGGCACTCATAATGCTGAGGTCGGTGGTTCAAGTCCACCCATAGCCACCACCCCCCCCCCA
>Ga0209425_10001186_pt1 | contig 30519 bp, 23 predicted proteins | sample COG_05_FD_184749 | JGI IMG/M metagenome (GOLD analysis project Ga0209425, IMG submission 184749) | Pelagic Microbial community sample from North Sea - COGITO 998_met_05 (SPAdes) (version 2) | ecosystem: Environmental > Aquatic > Marine > Neritic zone/Coastal water | place: Helgoland, sampling...
TACACAAAGAAAATTTTAAATTTTGAAAATACAAAAGTTATTGCTTTAGATAGAGATTTAGAAAGCTTAAAAAAAGCTGAAGAAATAAAAAAAGAATTTGAAGATAGATTTGCATTTAAGAATATTAAATTTAGCCAATTAAATAATTTAAAACTTAAAAATGAAAATATAAAAGGTATTATTTTCGACTTAGGATATTCTTATACGCAAATAAAAGATCTAAAAAAAGGACTCTCCTTTCAAGCTGTTGGTGAACTTAATATGAAGATGGGAATAAACGACTTTTCCGCAAAAGAAGTAATTAATAATTTAGATGAAAAAGAACTCTCTCTAATATTTAAATATTTTGGAGATGAAAAAGATAGTAATAGGATAGCACATAATATTGTAGAGGACAGAGCAACCAGAGAAATAACAACTGAAGAATTGGTAAGAATAATTGAGTCTTCAAAAAGAAAAAAAAGTTTAAAAACACATAGTGCAACAAAAGTTTTTCAAGCATTAAGAATTTTTGTCAATAAAGAAATCAGTGAATTAATTTATGGACTAATTAATGCTACAAAAGTTCTCAAAAAAGATGGAATTATAGCAGTGGTTACATTTCATTCACTTGAAGACAAAATAGTAAAGTATTTTTTTAAAAGCTTATCAGAAAATCAAAGTGTTTCACGATATATGCCAAAGGGTGAAGAAAAAATTAACTTATTTAAAACTATAAATAAAAAAGCAATTTCTCCATCAGAAAATGAAATTAAAAAAAACCCCCCTTCAAGATCTGCAAAATTAAGATATGTAATTAAAAAAGAGAATTTTTATGAATTTGAAACTGACATTCTTGAGAAATTTGATCATTTAATTAAAATTGAAAATTTTTCTAAAAAGTTATGAAGAAAGTAATATTTGCAATTATTTTTATATTAATCTTGACCACATCGTTAGTAAAAAATTCTACAAAAGAAATAGAGGATAAAATTTTTATGGTAAATGAAAATATTAGACCTTTAAAATCAGAGCTTGGTGATGTTCTATTAGAATATAATTACTTAAGCTCGCCAGATAAATTAACTCAATATCAAAGCCAATACTTTGAAAAAGAGTTAGTAAAAATTGATATTATGAAAATTAAAAAGCTAACCAAAAAAAACAATTACATAAAATTGAGTGATTTTATAGATAAAACAATCGATGAATGATAATAAAAATAATGTTACGTTGGAAGAATATGAAAATGAGTTTTCATACAAAAAAAGTAAAACAAATTTAAATATAGAGTTTAATAGAATAGCGTTTATTTTTTTTATATTTTTGGCAATTTCAATAATTTACTCAATACAACTTCTACATTTAGGCTCATTAAAAATTAAAAATGAGACCAAGGCTTTAATAGCTAAGAAAAGTTATAGAGCTGATATAATGGATAGAAATGGAAATTATTTAGTTAAAACAGTTAGTTCCATAGATATCGGGATTAATCCTATAGATGTAATTGATAAAAAAAAACTTTTAATTAATTTAAAGTTAATATTTCCAAATAAAGACTATGTGAAAATATCAAGAAAACTTGAGAAAAAAAAGTATTTTTATCTAGAAAAAAAAATATCTGTAGATGATTATGAAAAAATAATGATGCTTGGAGACAAGTCAATTAAATCTGAAGAAAAATTAACTAGAATATATCCTCAAAAAAATCTTTTTAGTCATATTATTGGACAAATAGATGATGATAATAATGGAATATCTGGAATTGAAAAATCTTTTGATAAAGAACTAAAAGAAATTAAAAAACCATTAAAATTAACTGTTGATACAGATATTCAATTCTTAATAAGAGAAGAGTTAATTAAATTTCAACCCATTTTTCAAAATATAGGAAGTACAGCAATTCTTATGGATGTAAATAATGGTGAAATTTTATCAATGGTTTCATTGCCTGATTTTAATCTGAATAAAAGAAAAACTATTAGCGATTTAAACTATATTAATAGAGCAACAAAAGGAGTGTATGAATTAGGCTCTGTTTTTAAAACCTTTACTATTGCTGCAGGCTTAGATGCAGGATTGATAAAACCTGAAACAAAATTTTTAAATTTAGAAAAAAAATTAATTTGTGGAAAAAATACTATAACGGAATATGACAATAAAATTCTATCTGATTTAACAGTTGAAGAAATTTTAATTAAATCAGGAAATATTGGATCTGTTAAAATTGGACAGATGTTAGAAATAGATGGATTAAAGTCCTTTTTAGAAAAAATTGGAGTTTTGTATAAAATAGATTTTGATATAGAAGAAGTTGGTCAACCTATCCCTTTTAGGTGGGGGAAATGTAAACTTGCAACAGTATCATTTGGTCATGGTATAACCACAACACCTTTACAGCTTGCAAAAGCTTATGGGATTATTACTAACGGTGGTCTTGAGATTAACCCAACTCTAATTAAAAATAAAAAAGAAAAAAATAAAAAGAGATTAATCAAAAAAGATACATCTAAAGCAATAAACTTAATTTTAAGAAAAATAGTAGTAGAAGGTACTGCCAAATTAGCAAATGTGAATGGGTACGAAGTTGGAGGAAAAACAGGAACTGCTAATAAATCAATTAAAGGAGGGTACTCTAAAAAAAAAATAAATACTTTCTCTTCAATTTTCCCCACATCTAATCCAAAGTTTGTTTTAGTTGTCTTAATGGAGGAAACCCAAATTAGTCCAGACTATATTTATGAATATAGAGATGGTTCGGAATTTAAGTTAAAGGGAAGTCCTAGAAATACTGCTGCGTGGACTTCAGTAGAGGTAGCAAGCAAAATTATAGAAAAAATTGGGCCTATTTTAGCCACAAAATATATAGAAAATTAATTCATACATGTTGATAGGTAACTTCTTTAAGAAAGTAAATTTAAAATATAAAAAACATTATTTTTCAGGAATTAGCTTTAGTAGCTTAACCTGTAAAAGAAATAATATTTTTTTTGCAATCAAAGGAAGTGAAGAGGATGGAAATGAATTCATAAATGATGCAATTAAAAAGGGTGCAAAAACAATTATTTCAAATAGAGAATTTGAAGGTATAAAAAATGATATTCTTTTTATAAAATCAACAAATGTAAGAAAATTATTATCTGAAACTGCTTATAGTATTTGTAAAAATAAACCAAAAAACCTTATTGCAGTAACAGGGACTAATGGCAAATCATCAATTGCAGATTTTTATTTACAAATATTTAAATTAAATAAAAAAAAAGCAGCATCAATTGGAACTTTAGGCATTAACACAGTGAGCTATAAAAAGAAAGTTTCCAATACCACACTGGACCCAATAGAATTAAGTTCATATTTAGAAAAAATCAAAAAACAAAAAATAGAAAATGTAATATTAGAGGCTTCAAGTCATGGATTAAAGCAACATAGATTAGATGGCTTGGAGTTTAATTTGGGAATTTTTACAAATTTATCGCACGATCATTTAGACTACCATAAAAATTTTAAAGATTATTTTAAATCAAAATTATACTTATTTGAAAAATTAGTTAAAAGAAATTCAAGTGTTATTACAGATATAGAAATTCCAGAGTATAAAAAAATTAAAAGTATAGCCCTAAAGAGAAAGTTGAATATCAAAACAATATCTAATCATAAGAGTAGTTTGAGTATAACTTCTCATAAATATTTACAGGGACAACAGCTAATTGAAGTTAAATATAAAAATAGCATTTATAAATTCCAAACAGTTTTAATTGGAAAAATACAAATAAAAAATATTTTGATGGCAATGCTTGCTGCTGAAAAAAGTGGACTGAAATTTGAAAAAATAATTAAAGTAATAAATAAAATAAAACCAGTAACTGGAAGATTACAAGAAGTTGGAATTATAAAGAATAAATCAAAAGTTATTTTAGATTATGCTCACACACCTGAAGCATTAAGGGCAAGTTTGCAAAGTATAAAAGAGCAATTTAAAGACAAAAAAATTTCAATAGTTTTTGGTTGTGGTGGAAATAGAGATAAATCAAAACGATCAACCATGGGAAAAATTGCAAACTATTATTGTGATAAAATATATTTAACTGATGATAATCCTAGATATGAAGACCCAGAAAAAATAAGACTAACAATTAAAAAACAAATTAATAAATTAAATTTTTACGAAGTTGCCGATAGATCTAAAGCAATACAAAAAGCAATACTTGATTTAAATATAGGGGATATTTTAATTGTAGCTGGCAAGGGACATGAAAATATTCAAGATTATGGAAAAATAAAAAAATTATTTTCTGATAAAAAAGAAATATTAAATAGCATAAAGAAAAAAAATAAAAATTTATCTGAAAATATCAAATTAAATATTATAAATGAAATAAGTAAAACAAATAATATTTCTTTAAAGACTAAAATTAATAATGCATCAATTAATTCAAAAGAGATCAGAAAACATGATATTTTTTTTGCAATTAAAGGAAAAAATAAAGATGGAAATTTATTTGTAAAAGAGGCTTTTAGAAGAGGTGCTTCTCTAGCGATAGTTAATAATTTAAAAAAGAAAAATAGACAAGTTAATGTAAAAAATACCTTAAAATTTTTAACAAAATCTTCTTCATTATTAAGAGATAATACATCTAGTAAAATTATAGCTATTACAGGAAGTTGTGGAAAGACCTCTTTAAAAGAACTGGTAGGAAAAACTCTTAACAAGATTAGCAATACTACTTATTCTCGAAAATCATTTAATAATAAATTTGGTGTTCCACTGAGTTTATTTAATTTAAGACAGAATGATGAATTTGGTATCTTTGAAATTGGAATGGATAAAAAAGGTGAAATCGATTATTTGTCTAAAATTATTAAACCAGAATTAGGAGTTATTACAAATATCTCTTATGCACATGCTAAAAATTTTAAAAATATTAGACAAATTGCCTTGGCAAAATCTGAAATTATAAAAAATATAAAAGATGGAGGTGGTTTAGTTTTAAACGCTGATGATCAATTTTATAATTTGCATAAAAAGATTGCAAGAAAAAGAAAACTTAAGATTTACTCTTTCAGTATAAAAAAGAAAAATTGTGATGTTTATTTAAATTTTATTAAGAAAAATAGATTTAAATACAAAATTTCATTAAATATAAAAAAATCAAATAAATATTTTTACTTAAATTCAAATTATGAAAATGATATAAGAAATTTGTTAGCAGCAGTTTTGATTATATCAATCTTTAAAGACATTACAAAATTAGATAGTAATATTTTTTACAATCACAAAACTCCAAGTGGTCGTGGAGACATATCAAGGGTAAAAATATTCAAAAAAAATTTTAGCCTTGTTGATGAAAGTTATAATTCAAACCCCCTTTCATTAAAAACTGCATTAAAAAACTTTGATAGTATTAGTGCAAACAATTCACAAAAACATTTAATCCTTGGAGACATGTTAGAGCTTGGTAAACATTCAAAAAAATTACATATAGAAATTAGTAAAAGCATTAATGGCACATCAATTGACAGTGTTAACATCATTGGAAAACACATAAAAAATACTTATAAAAATCTTAATAACAGTAAAAAAGGTCTAATTTTAAAAAAGAATTCACAAATAATTAATTTGATAAAGAATGATATAAATAATAATGATTATCTAATGATTAAAGGTTCAAACTCTACAGGACTTCATAAGATAGCTAATGATATAAAAACAGGAAAAATTAATGCTCTATAATCTAATTTTAGAATTGGTAGAACAATACTCATTTCTCAATGTTTTTAAGTACCTTACCTTCAGAACTGGTTTAGCAATTTTTACATCAATGATTGTGGTGTTATTAGTTGGAACACCATTTATTAATTTTTTTTCTGCAAGACAAATTTTAGATCCAATAAGAGAAGATGGACCTTCAGAGCACATAATAAAAAAAATAGGCACACCTACTATGGGAGGTGTATTGATACTTTTAGGTCTGTTTTCTGGAGTTTTTTTATGGGGCGATTTATCTAATTTATATATATGGTTCTTACTTTTTATTGTTATCTCTTTTGGTTTGCTTGGTGCATATGATGATTATAAAAAGATTAAGTATAAAAATTCATCAGGAATCTCTTTTAAATTTAAAATTTTTACTCAAATTTTAATAGCAACAGTAGGCATAATCGGTTTGTACCATTTATCTCATAATGAAGAACTAACAAATCTATATTTTCCTTTTTTTAAAAACTTAATTGTTAATTTAGGCTGGTTTTTTATTCCATTTTCCGTATTTATAATTGTAGGTTCATCCAATGCAGTTAATCTAACCGATGGTCTTGATGGATTAGCAACAGTACCAGTTATATTGGTGGCAGGATGCTTTGCATTTATAAGTTATGTGACAGGAAATATTGTATTTTCAGATTATTTGAACATACCTTACTTAGAAGGTATGGGAGAAGTATCTGTTTTTTGTGGATCGATTATTGGAGCATGTTTAGGTTTTTTATGGTTCAATGCGCCACCAGCTAAAATATTTATGGGTGATACAGGATCACTTGCTCTTGGGGGATCACTAGGTGCAGTTGGAATAATTACCAAACATGAAATAGTTTTAGCAATAACAGGTGGTTTGTTTGTTCTAGAAGCCATCTCAGTAATTGTGCAAGTATTGTCTTTTAAGATAACAGGGAAAAGAGTTTTTAGAATGGCTCCTATTCACCATCATTATGAAAAAAAAGGTTGGCCAGAATCAACAGTTGTGATTAGATTTTGGATTATTTCAATAATTCTTGCGATGATTGGATTAGCGACATTAAAACTTAGATAATGTTAAATAATCAAAATATTTTTTATAAAAAAAAAATTTTAATTTACGGTCTAGGAAAAAGTGGTTTGTCCGTTTTTAGATTTTTAAAAAAAGACAATGAAATCACTACATTTGACGATAAAATAAAAACTTATAATAAAAAAATAATAAAGAAAAAATTTGATTATATTATAATTAGCCCTGGAATTGACATCAATAAATGTAGTTTGAGCAAGTTTTTAAGAGATAATTCTAAAAAAATTTATACAGATTTAGATATTTTTTATGATTGTTTTAAATATAACAATAAAATCACTGTTACCGGAACCAATGGTAAATCAACTACTGCAAAAATTTTATATGAGATATTAAGAGATCAAAAAATCGATGTTAGATTGGTAGGTAACATCGGTAATCCAGTGCTGTTAGAAAAAAAGATAACTAATAAAACTGTTTTTGTGATTGAAGCCTCCTCATATCAACTAGAATACAGCAAGCTATTCAAGTCCAACATATCTTTGATATTAAACGTATCACCAGATCATCTAGAAAGACACGGAACTATAAAAAAATATGTAAGTGCAAAATTTAACTTGATAAAAAATCAATCTACAAATGATATAGCTATTTTAAACACAAAAAATTTTTACATTAATAAAGAATTAAAATCAAAAAAATTTTTACCTAAAATAATTAAAATTGAGAAAGATTTAAAGGATAATTTCTTAAAAAAAATTAATAATCTCTACTTTAAATCAGATGGAAATAAGGAAAATTTAAAGTTTGTTTTAGAGGTTGCAAAAGTACTAAAACTTAAAAAAAGCTCTTTAATTGAAACACTGAAAAAGTTTAAAGGTTTAAAATATAGACAACAAATTATTTTCCAATCTAAAAAAATAACAATTATTAATGACTCAAAAGCTACAAGTTTTTCTTCAACAGTTAGTTTGTTAAAATCATTATCCAACGTTTATTGGATAGTTGGTGGTCAAGCTAAAAAAGGAGACGAGTTATTATTATCTAAAAAAAATTGTAAAAATTTCAAGGCATATGTTCTTAGCAAGGACAAAAATTTTTTTATAAATAAATTAAAAGGATTAATGAAATATGAGTCTTTTTTTGATTTAAAAAGTTTAATTAAAAAAATATTTTTAGAGATTAAAATTGACAAAAAAACATCTCATAAAACAATTTTATTTAGTCCATCTGCAGCTTCATTTGATAACTTTATAAATTTTGAGCAACGTGGAAAATACTTCAATAAACTTATTAAAAAACACATAAATGATAAATTATAATTCAATATATAAGTTTTATTATAAATGGTGGAGAAATATAGATAAAACACTTTTTATATCGATAATGTTTTTATTTAGTTTGGGATTATTTTTTTCTTTAGTGTCTACATCATTAATTGCATCTGATAAATTGGACACTAATAATTATTTTTTTTTTTTTAAACATTTGGCCTATATTTCAATTGGAATGATTATTTTAATATTCTTTTCATCATTAACTAAGGAGAATCTTTTTAAACTTTCAATTTACTTTTTCTTTATATCTTTATTTTTTTTATTTTTGGTTCCAGTTTTAGGTACTGAGGTAAAAGGATCTAAAAGATGGCTTAATCTTTTTTTTCTACCAAGATTTCAACCAATAGAGCTAGTCAAACCTTTTATAATTATTTTTATTGCTTCAATTTTATGTAGTGAAAAAAATTTCAGCATTTACTTTAAGTATTTATTAACTTTTGTTGCCATTATTCCTGCCTGTTTTTTATTAATTATACAACCAGATATTGGTCAAACATTACTTATCTTTTTAACATGGGCTACATTAGTTTTTATTTCAGGTATAAGTTTGCCAATAATTTTAATTTTTTTTAGCTTTTTATCATGTTCTTTTATTTATATGGTTTTTTATATCCCAAAATTTATCTACATAAAAAATAGAATCTTATCATTTTTTAATCCACTTGATGGAACACATAATTTTCAATCTGATAAAGCAATAGATGCAATTAGTAGCGGTGGCTTCTTTGGAAAGGGTATTGGCGAAGGTACTTTAAAAAATAGAGTACCAGAGGCTCATACAGACTATATTATCTCAGTAATTTCTGAAGAATTTGGTGTCGTAACAATTGTATTATTATTAATTTTGTTCTTATTTTTTATCTACACAGTTTTTAAAAAAATATATTTAGAAAAAAATGAAAAACATAAATTAATTTTGGCTGGAACTGTGTGCTTAATTATTTTTCAGGTTTTGATACATCTTGGAGTGAATATTAGATTGTTTCCAACTACAGGTATGACGCTACCTTTTTTAAGTTACGGAGGCTCATCAATTGTTGGTGTATCAATATTATCTGGAATAATATTAAATTTAACTAAAAGAAAAATTGATTAAATGACAAAAAAAATTTTAATTAGTACTGGTGGATCTGGTGGTCATGTTTTACCAGCTACTATATTATATGAGCATCTTAAGAATCAATTTCATGTTTCAATGTCATCAGACTATAGGGGTATAAAATTTGTGGATAATAATGAATATAACATAGAGATCTTTAACGTAGTTCCAATATCAAAGAATATCTTTTTAATACCTTTTCAATTTTTTTTAATGGTTTTTTCAATATTTAAATCTATTTTGTTTTTAAAAAAAAAAAAAATAGATATATTAGTTTCAACAGGTGGCTATATGTCACTTCCTTTGTGTATAGCATCAAAAATTTTGAATATTAAAATTTTTTTATTTGAACCAAATATGGTTTTAGGAAGATCAAATAGACTTTTTATCAACCATTGTGAAAAAATTTTCTGCTATTCTGATACGATTAAAAATTTTCCAAATGAATTTATTAATAAGATTATTGTAATACCAGCATTATTAAGAAAAAAATTTTATGAAGTCAAAAAGGCTGAAGTTATTGGTGAGTATATTAATTTATTAATAATAGGAGGCAGTCAAGGAGCTAAAATATTCGATACATTGGTTGAAGCTTCCATAATTGAAATATCAAAAAAATATAAATTAAAGATTTATCAGCAAACTAATTCAATTAATTTTAATAATATGAAAAAATTTTATCAAGATATGAATGTTGACTATGAATTATTTGATTTTAATGAGGACATATCAAAAATCATGAGTAGATCAAATTTATGTATCACTAGGGCGGGGGCCTCAACACTAGCAGAGTTAGTTTTTTTGAATGTACCTTGTGTGACGATACCTTTACCCTCCTCAAAAGATAACCATCAATTTGAAAATGCTTTTTATTATAATAAATATGGCTGTAATTGGATCTTAAATCAAAATGAAATCAACAAAAAGACTGTAGCAGATAAATTGCTTAATATTATCAATAACAAAAGTGAATACCTAGCTAAAAAAATGAAAATGAAAAATTTTAGCTATCAAAATACATGGAATAATATAAATCAGAAAATTATATCTGTTATTAATGAAAATAGAATTAGCAAAAACTGAAGTTATACATTTTGTTGGAATAGGTGGAATTGGCATGAGCGGCCTTGCGCTTATAATGAAAAGAATGGGCTTTAATATTCAAGGTAGTGATATACTTATTAATAAGAATATTGAAAGATTAAAAAAAGATAAGATAAAAGTTAACATTAAGCATACTAAAAAAAATATAGCCAAAGCTACTATTGTAGTAATTTCATCTGCTATTAAAAAAAATAATCCAGAGTTAATAGAAGCAAGAAATAAACAGCTCCCTATTTATAAGCGTGGAGAAATGTTGGCTAACATAGTATCTTTGACTAAAAATATTGTTGTAACAGGTTCTCATGGCAAAACTACTACAACATCTTTATTGGCAGCAATATTTTCAAAAACAAAATTAGACCCAACTATCATAAATGGTGGAGTTCTTAACGCAATTAAAAGCTCAGCAAAGCTTGGAAAAAGTGATTGGTGCATATTAGAAGCTGACGAGTCTGATGGTAGCTTTATTCATGTACCACCAACTTATTCAATCATTACAAATGTAGATCGTGAACACATGGATTACTACGATTCAATAAATGATCTTAAAAATTTGTTTATAGAGTTTATTAATAAAGTTCCATCTTTTGGAAAATCATTCATTTGTATAGATGATAAAAATAATAACGAGTTATTAAAAAAGATAAAAATAAAGAATTTTTATACCTACGGAATTAACCCCAAATCACAATTTCATATAAATAATATTAAACAAGTAAAAGAGTTTTCTGAGTATGATTTAGCAATTAAATTACCTGGAAAAAAAAATATAAATATTAATAAAATCAGGATACCTCTCCTTGGCATTCACAATATTAGAAATTCAACTGCAGCTACTGCAGTAGCATTAACCATTGGAATTTCTAAAAATGTTATCAAAAATGGATTAAAAGATTTTAAAGGAGTTCAAAGGAGATTTAATAAAATTTTTTCATATAGAGAAACTAATTTTTATGATGACTATGCTCATCATCCAACTGAAATCAAAGAAGTTTTAAATGGAGTGCGGGCAGCTTATAAAAAAGAGGAAGTTATATGTGTGTTTCAACCACACAGAATATCAAGATTAAAAGATCTCAAAAAAGAATTTAGTTTATCGTTTAAAAAAGCAGATACTGTAATTTTATGTCCAGTTTATGCAGCTGGTGAAAAAATAAAATTAGGATTTAATTACAATAAATTTGCAAAAGATATTATTAAAAATTCAAAGGTCAAACTATTTATGGTTAATAATCAATATGAATTAGCAAAATTAATAAAAAATATTGTTTATGGAAAAAAAATAGTTGTAGGTATGGGAGCGGGCACTATTTCAGCATGGATGAGAGAATTGCAAAATTTAATATAATGTATTTAGAAGAATTAAAAAAATTTTCAAACGAGATTGATAGTAAAATTTATTTTGATTATGATTTAAAAAAAAGTAATTGGTTTAATATTGGGGGCAAAACTAAAGTTTATTTTAAACCTGATAACTTGCCTGATTTAATATTATTTTTAAAAAGATTTGGAAAAGAAGGGAAAATTCATATTTTAGGAGCAGGATCTAATACACTCATAAGCGACGGAATATATGATGGTACAGTTATTAGATTAGGAAAAAATTTTTCAAATATATCGGTATTACCTAACGGTATAATTGTTGCTGGTAGCGCTTGTCTTGATAAAAAATTGTCAGATTTTGCTATAGAAAATGAAGTAGGTGGTCTTGAATTTTTAGCATGTATACCAGGGACTGTAGGAGGTGGGCTAAAGATGAATGCTGGTTGTTTTAATAAAGAATTTAAAGATATACTAATTTCAATACAAGCAATTGATAAAGAAGGTAAAGTTTTAACAATACCAGCAAATAAAGTTGTTTTTAATTATAGAAGCAATGATTTAAATAATGATTTAATATTTTTAAGCGCTTCTTTTAAAGGAGAAAAAAACAACAAAGAAAAAATTAAAAAAAAGGTTCTTGAATTAAAAAATAAAAAAGACAGTACTCAGCCAACTAAGATAAAAACTAGTGGCAGTACATTTAAAAATCCTATTAATCAATCTGATAAAAAAGTTTGGCAATTAATAAAAGAATCAGTACCATTAGATACAAGTTTCGGAGACGCTTGTATTTCAAAAAAACATTGTAATTTTTTTGTAAACAAAAATAATGCTAGCTTTAACGATATGAGCAAATTGATAAAATTCGTTCAAGATGCAGTTAAAAAAAAAACTGGTATTGTTTTAGAAAAAGAAATTAAGATACTTGAATAACTATGAAAAAAAGAATTTTAGTACTTTGTGGAGGAATATCTAAAGAACGTCCAATAAGTTTAGATACAGGAAAACAAGTAGCTAAAGAATTAAAAAAAAACAATTACAAAGTTGTTACTTGTGAACCAGATCATACTTTATTAAAAAAAATAAAAACATTTAAACCAGATATAATTTTCAATGCATTACATGGCCAGTTTGGTGAGGATGGTTATATTCAAACAATATTAGAAACACAAAAAATTCCATATACTCATTCAGGTGTGATTGCTTCCTCTATAGCAATGGATAAAGAAATTTCAAAAAAAATATTCATTAAAAATAAAATATTAACTCCAAAATATATTAAGTTTGATTATAAAAAAAATAAAACAAGTGTTATAAAGATTATAAAAAAAAAACTAAAATTTCCTGTTGTTATAAAACCAATTAATGAAGGATCAAGTGTACACGTCTATATTTGTACAAAAAAAAATATATTAAAAAATTTAAAAACATTAAGTATTTATAGCCAAATTTTAATTGAAGAATTTATCCCGGGTAGAGAGATACAGGTAGCTATAATGGATAATAAAGCATTGGGTGCTATTGAGTTAGAACCAAAAAGAAAATTTTATGATTATGAGGCTAAATATAATTCTAAAGCAAAAACAAAACATGTTATTCCAGTAAATTTAAGTAAAAAAAATTTAAATAAAATAATGAATATAACCCATAAAGCACATCAACTTATTGGTTGTAAGGGGGTTACCAGGTCAGATTTTAAATTTCATAAAGGAAAGTTTTATTTATTAGAAATTAACACTCAACCAGGAATGACAAAACTTTCGTTAGTACCAGAAATAGCTAACTATGTAGGTATAAATTTTATACAATTAATTGAGTGGATTTTAAAAGATGCATCAATTAATAGATAAAAAAAATAAGATAATAATTTATATAATATTCCTAATTATATTGAGTACCACCAGTTCTAAATATAATGAAAATAAAAGTATTTACTCATTAAAAATTAGCAAGATTAATATTGATGGTTTATCAAAAGCTAATAAAAATGAAGTTTTGAAAGAGTTAAACAATCTATTTTATAAAAATATATTATTTATTAGAAAAGAAAAAATTACAAAAACTATAAGTAAATACAATATTATAGAGGAGTATAGAGTTAAAAAGATTTACCCGTCGACTATTAATATAAATATCCAACCTACAAAATTTATTGCAAGAATTTCTAAGAATGATCAATTATTAGTTGGAGCGAATGGCAAGCTTATTTTAAATGAAAATAACAAAGTTATACTACCTTATTTATTTGGAGAATTTAATTCAAAAGAGTTTTTAATTTTAAAAAAAAATATTGAACTATCTAAATTTACTTTTAAAAAAGTCAAAGCATTATATTTTTTCCCCTCAAGTAGATGGGATATTTTAACTAACAAAGATATTTTAATTAAACTACCTAAAGATAAAATTTCTCAATCACTAAATTTAGCCCATGAAATGATAAGTAGTTATGATTTTAAAAATAAAAATTTAATTGATTTGAGAGTAAATAAACATTTAGTAATCAAATAATGAATAATAAAAATTTTCAAACATTTTTTGATTGTAGCTTTTCTAAGATAAAAGCAGGCACAATTAATAAAAATAAACCCAACGAAGCTTATTACGATGAAAGTAAATTTTTAACAGATTATTCTAGTCTTGATTTTGAAATTCAAAAAATAGTTGCATCGTTTGAGAAAATTACAAATGAATATATTGATAATGTGAATTTAATGATAGATAGCCCAAAAATGCTATCTATTGGAATTTCAATATCTAAAAAACTTGATGGGCTGAAATTAAAGCAAGCAAATATCCAGTTCTTAATTCAAGAAGCAAAACAACAAGTTTTGAAGTATTATGCAAGTTATAATATTGCTCATATTATTATTAACAATTATAAAATTGATAAAGTTGATTATCTTTATTTTCCAGATGAAATTAAATGTAATTTCTTGTCACTGGATATTCTTTTTATCTGTTTACCTAATGAGCTTGTTCTTAATTTTAAAGAATTTTTTTTTAAATCAAATATTTCTGTAAATCAAATTATTTGTTCAAGTTATGCAAAATCTATCAATTATAAAAATCGTCTAAATTTAAATAATCATATAATTTTTATAGATATTGGATTTAATAAAACCTCAATTATTTCTTATTTTAATGATAAGATCGTTTCCTTAGATGTTCTACCAGTTGGAGGAAACAATATTACAAAAGATATTTCCAAGGTATTAAAAATTAGTGAAGTCAAAGCAGAAAATTTGAAAATTAATTTTACCAAAAAAGAAAACTTTTTAAATGGTGAGAGTTTTTCTGTGGAGCTATTGGAAAAAATAATTTTTGCTAGAGTAGAAGAGATACTAGAAATGTGTGTTGAATCTATTAAATTAAAATCAATTACCTCAGATCAACCTAAGCTAATTTTAATGGGCGGTGGCTCAAAAGCTTTAGACAAAGAATATAAGGATAAAATTTCTTTTGCTAATGATATGGACCTCTTAGAAGAAACAACTGATGATATTTGCAATTCTGGGTTTAAATTGCTAATGGAACTAAATAAACAAGAGGTGCTAATAGTTCCCAAAAAACAAACAAAATATGAGTTTTTTGAGAAGCTTTTTCTTTTTTTTAAATAAAATAGTATTTTCCTGTAACATTTCTTGTTTTTCTTAATTGAAACCATGAATTTATAAGAAGCCATGTCAGTTTTAAATCAAAAAACTATTAAAGAAGACATTACTTTTAAAGGTGTTGGTCTTCATAATGGTTTAGAAGTGAATTTAAAAATTAAGCCAGCTGAACCAAATACTGGAATAGTTTTTAAAAGAACTGATCTTAAAGATCATAATATAATAATCCCAAATATTTTTAATGTTAGTAGTGCAGTTTTTTGTACAACTATATCGAATGAGAATAGAGTAAGTGTTTCTACAATAGAACATTTAATGGGTGCTTTATATGGGTTAGGAATAGATAATGCATTGATTGAAATTGATAATGAAGAAGTACCAATCCTAGATGGCTCTGCAAAACTGTTTGTTGAAAAAATACTTAAAGTAGGAATTAAAAATAGTGATGCACCAATCAAAATAATTAAGATAGAAAAAAAAATAGAGTTCCATGATGGAAAAAAAACAATATCCATTGAACCAAGTAAAATTAGTTTAGATATTGATTTTGAATTAAAGTATGAAAATGATTTAATTGGAACACAACGAAATTCAATTAAAGTATTTGAGTCTGATTTGACAAATATTTACAATTCAAGAACTTTTTGTCTTTTCGAAGATATAGATAAACTAAAAGGAATGGGATTAGCTAGAGGTGGAAATTTGAATAATGCAATTGTTGTAAAAGATAAAAAAGTGCTTAATGAAAAAGGCTTAAGAAATGAAAAAGAATTTGTGAATCATAAAATTCTAGACTGTATGGGAGATTTATATTTAGCTGGCTATAAAATTATAGGAAAACTAGTATGCTCTCAAGGAGGTCACAAACTTACTAATCAATTATTAAGAAAAGTTTTTGAAAATGATGAAAATTTCTCACTAATAGAAATTAAAGAAAAAAACTTGCCACATGCTTTTATCAACAAAAGCCACCTAAGATCTATTGCTTAAATTTTTTTTCCGTATAGATTCCATCTAAAAAAAATATTTCTATGAATTTTTTAATTAGAATTAGTTTTATAATATTATTATTATTTTTACTTCAATCTTGTTCAAAAAAAGAAGAAGTTTTACTTATTCAAGAAGACAATCAAGAACAAGAAATGATAACAGCCTATAATGAAGGTATTGAAAATCTTAATAATAATGATGAATTTTATGCTGCAAAAAAATTTTTAGAGGCAGAGTTATTGTTTCCACAATCAGATTGGGCACCAAAATCTGCGTTGATGGCTTCATACTCATATTATATTAAAGATTACTATCCAGAAGCAATTTTTAATTTGAAGAGGTTTATTAATACATATCCTAAATATTATAGAATAGATTATGCTCATTATTTATTAGCGATGTGTTACTATGAAGAAATAGAAAATGAAAAAAAAGATCTTCAACCTTTAATCTTAGCAAAAAAAAAATTTAATTTTATAATTAATAATTATCCTAATACTGATTTTGCTCTAGATTCAAAATTTAAGATTGGTTTAATAGACGAAGTTATGGCATCAAAAGAAATGTATTTAGGAAGGCACTATATAAAAAAAGAAAAGTGGATCCCTGCGATTAATAGATTCAAAAATATTTTAAAAGATTATGATACAACTATTTTTTCAGCGGAAGCAATACATAGACTGGTAGAAATTCACTATAGAATTGGACTTGAAGATGAGGCCAAGAAGTATGCAAGTCTTTTAGGCTATAATTATCTTTCAAGTGAGTGGTACAAAAAATCATATAAAATATTTAATCAAAAATATGAGATTAAAAAGATTAAAAAAGAGAAAAAAGGAATAAGACAAAAATTCAAAAAACTTTTTGAATAAAATGAATAAAGATTTAGTTAGTAAAAATTATCTAAAAAAAATTAGATTATTACAAAAGTATAGCGAGCATTATTACGATAAAGATAAGCCAATTGTTTCAGACCAAAAATTTGATTTATTAAAAAAAGAAATAATAGTTTTGGAGAGTAAATACCAATTTTTAAAAAACGAGTTTTCTCCTACAAAATCAGTTGGATTTAAACCTTCAAAAAACTTTCAAAAAGTAAAACATAAGGTTCCGATGTTATCTTTGGCTAATGCATTTAATGAAGATGACCTTCTAAATTTTGAAAAAAAAATAATAAATTTTTTAAGTCTAAAAGATACAAATGCAATTGAGTATAGTGCAGAACCAAAGATTGATGGAATTTCAGCCTCATTAACTTATATCAAAGGCAGGCTTTTAAAAGGTCTTTCAAGGGGAGATGGATCAGAGGGTGAGGACATCACACAAAATTTAAAAACAATTAAAGATATACCAGATTTAATAACTACACAAAATTTTCCAGAAGAAATTGATATTAGAGGAGAAGTTTTTATAGAGAATAATGATTTTAAAAGCATAAACGAAAAATTTGCAAATCCTAGAAACGCAGCTTCGGGATCGTTAAGGCAAAAAGACTCAAAAGAAACAAGTAAAATTCCACTTAAGTTTATTGCTTATACTCATGGATATGTAAAAAATATGAAAATAGACAATCAAATAGATTTTTTAAAAAACTTAAAGTTATGGGGATTTAAAATTAATCCATTCAACAAAAAAATAACTAATATAAAAGATTTAATCTTAAATTATAAAAAATTAGAAGAGAAAAGAAATGAAATACCATTCGATATTGATGGCATAGTGTACAAAATAAATAATTTTAGCTTACAAAATAGACTAGGGTTTGCAGCAAATGCTCCAAGATGGGCTATTGCACATAAATTTTCTGCAAATAGTTCAATCTCTGAAATATTGAATATTGAAATTCAAATAGGCAGAACTGGTGCACTTACGCCTGTTGCAAAAATAAAACCAGTAAACATTGGTGGAGTAGTAGTATCAAATGCAACACTACATAATGAAGATGAAATAGTTCGAAAAGATATTAGAATTGGAGACACCGTAACAGTAGAAAGAGCAGGTGATGTAATACCACATGTAATTTCAGTTAATCTAAAAAAAAGAGAAAAAAATTCAAAAAGATTCATTTTTCCACTAAAATGTCCTTCTTGTAACAGTAAAACAATAAAAGATTTTAATGAAACAACAAAAAAACAAGATGCTGTAAGAAGGTGCACAAGTGAGGGATATGTATGTGAAAAAATTGCTATTGAAAAAATAAAACATTTTGTTTCAAAAGAAGCTTTTAATATAGATGGATTAGGTAAAAAAATTATAGAAAATTTTTGTAATTTAGGAATAATCAAATTTCCACAAGATATATTTAGTCTAGATTATCATAAAATAGAAAAATTAGAGGGCTGGGGTAATTTATCTGTAACAAATTTAAAGTTTTCAATAGAACAAAAAAAACAAATTTCACTTGAGAGATTTATTTATTCTCTTGGAATAAGACATATAGGGCAGGAAAATGCAAAGTTAATAGCCAAACACTTAAAATCATCACCAAATTTTTTAAAGCTCGCTAAAAAAGATAATATTAATAATTTATCAAATATTGATGGTATTGGTCCCACTCAAGTTCATTCAATTAAAAAATTTTTTTCAAACAAAACAAATCTAAATGTCTTATTTGAATTAAATGAAAATCTAATAATAAAAAATTTAGTAGAAATTGATAATGAGGGATTATTAAAAAATAAAACTTTTATGCTCACAGGAAAACTTAAAGGAATTAGTAGAGCGGAGGCTAAATCACTAATTGAACAAAATTCAGGAAAAATAATTAGTAACGTTAATAAAAAACTTGATTATTTAATTGCAGGTGAAAAACCAACTACAAAAAAAATTAATACTGCTAAAGAAATTGGTATCCCAGTGATAGATCAACAAGAATTGATAGAAATGCTAAATAAGACTAGCTAACCATCTTCTTTCACTTAAATTTAAAAATTTAGAATAAGTTTCATAAATTTTTAAATGATATTTAAATAAATAATCCTTTTCATTTTCATTAAGTAAGTCATAATTTATTAGATCTTTCTCTATAGGTGCAAGAGTTAAGTTTTCAAAACGCAGAGTTTTTTTTTCTTTTTTTATAAAAAGTAAATTTTCTATTCTTATTCCGTAATGGCCTTTTTTATAGTACCCAGGTTCATTACTTAAAATCATTCCTTCTTCAAGTTTAACCATGTTAAATTTAGAAATTGATTGTGGGCCCTCATGAACATTTAAAAAAAAACCAACACCATGACCAGTCCCATGTGCATAGTCCAAACCATCTCTTTTAAGAAATTTTCTAGCTCTCAAATCTATTTTTTTTCCAACGTTGTCTTTCTTTAAATTAGTTTGATAAACTGCAATATGGCCTTTCAAAACTTTAGTATACATATTCTTAATAGATTTGTTTTGTTTAGAAAAAGATATAGTTCTAGTTACGTCTGTTGTTCCAAAATTATATTGTCCACCAGAGTCACATAAAAACAAATCATTTTTATTTATAGTTTTATTTGATTCTTTTGATACTCTATAATGAATTATTGCTCCATGATATCCAGCACCAGCAATAGTATCAAAACTAGGAAATAGATAATTATTGTTTAATTTTCTAAATTTTTCTAATTTATTTTTTGCTTCAATTTCAGTTATTTTTTTTTTATTAATATTTTTTATCCAATAAATAAATCTGGTTAGTGCTAAACCATCTTCTATATGAGCATTAATAGTATTTTTAATTTCTACAGAATTTTTAACTGATTTTAATTTAAAACAAGGGTCTACATCATCAATGACATTAAAATTTGATTTAATAATTTTTTCATTTAGGATCGAACACGAAGAAGCATCAATAATAAATTTGTTTCCTCTTAATTTTTTAATTAATTCTTCAAATCTTGTAGGATTTATAATTTGATTCCTTTGAAACTTTTTTTCTTTTATTAATTTTGATGCTATTTTTTCATCAACAATTAAAAATAATTTTTTATTTTTACTAATTAATAATCTTGCATTTGGTATAGGGCTAGTAGGATTGTCATATCCTCTAACATTCATTAACCAGGCAACATTTTCGGGAGAACTTATAAATAAATGATCTGCTTTTTTAAATTTCAGTATGTTGCGCACCTTATTTATTTTTGATTTATGACTTTCACCAACAGATTTGCTGTTTAACGAATAAAAAGGTTTTCTTTTAACTATTTTATCTTTATGTATCTCATCTATCAAATTACTTTTAATTGGTATTAATTTTAATGAATTTCTAAAGTTTAAATTAAGTGTTTTTTTTGTAAATAAACTAGGATCAAAACCTAGCCTTATATTTTTTAAAATATCCTTTGGTAAAAGTTTGTGAATTTCAATTATTTTAAATTGATTGCCTGATTGTTGTTTAGCTTGAATTGTGTATCTGCCATCAACAAATAAATAATTGTTTTTTTTTAAGACAATAGCTAAACCTGCAGAACCATTAAAATTAGAGATAATTCTTAATCTGTCTTTAACAGCGTATTCAGAAAAAAATTCATCATTTTTTGGAATTATATAACCATCGATTTTATATTTTTTAAATTTGTTTCTTAAAATCTTAATTCTTTTAATAATCATTTAATCCTTTTTTGGTATCTAATCCACCCAGGACTTTTAGGTTGGTCATCTAGTTCAAAGTCCTGATTAAACTCAAAATCATTGTCATCATCTTTTGTATCATCAAAAAAAGAATTTTTTTCTAAAAATTTTTCTGGCAATTCTTCAATAAATCTTGATGCCATACTGTCAATCCAGTTTCCCTGATAAAATCTGTTCATGGCGAAAGATATTGTGGCCATTTTTTTTGCTCTTGTTATGCCCACATATGCTAATCTTCTTTCTTCCTCTAGTCCGTTCTGGCCTTTTTCTTCAATTGATTTTTGATGAGGGAACAAGCCTTCTTCCCAGCCTGGAAGAAAAACAACATCAAATTCAAGACCTTTTGAACCATGCATTGTCATCATGTTAATTTTTTCTCCATCCCATTCTTGATCGACTGATGTTGCTAAAGCTACATGTTCTAAAAAACTTTCTAAATCATCAAATTCTTTCATGGCACTTAAAAGTTCTTTAATGTTTTCAAGTCTACTTTCATTTTCGATATCTTTTTTATTTTTAAGCATTGCTGAATACCCAGACTCATCTAAAACTAATTGTAATAATTTAATATGGTTAATTTTTTTTATATTTATATCATTTCTCCATTTGACCATTAGTGAAACAAAAGAATTAAGGCCTATTTTAGTCTTGGGTTTAATCAAATTTTGATCAATTAAAGTTTTTGATGCAACTTCTAAACTTACAGAATTTTTATTTGAGAATTCGTGTATTAATTTTATAGTGCTTTCACCAATAGATCTTTTTGGATTATTAACAATTCTACCAAAAGCCAAGTCATCTTTTGGTTGATGAATTAATCTTAAATAAGCAACACAATCTTTAATTTCAGCTCTTTCATAAAATTTGGTACCTCCTAAAATTCTATAAGGTATTCCAATTTTTAAAAACCTTTCTTCAAATTCTCTAGTTTGAAATATAGCCCTAACCAAAATAGCAATGTTGTTAAAAGAATATTTTTTTTTAATTTTTTTTTCAATTTCATCAGAAATGCCTATAGCTTCATCTTTGCCATTCTTAAAACAATTAAGTTTAACCAAATCACCTTCTTCCATTGTGGTCTTTAAAGTTTTACCGACTCTATTTTGATTATTTGCAATAAGGTTCGAGGCTACAGATAAAATATTTTGAGATGATCGATAGTTTTCTTCCAATCTGACTACTTTTGAGTTTTTGTAAACTTGATCAAATTCTAAAAAATTTTTAATTTCAGCTCCACGCCAACTGTAAATTGACTGATCATCATCACCAACACAACATATATTTTTATGTTTTTCAGATAATAGATGTAACCATCTACTTTGAATATAGTTTGTATCCTGATATTCATCTACGAGAATGTATTTAAAATTATTAGAATATATTTTTCTTATATCTAAATTATATTCCAAAATTTTTACAACATGCAAAATTAAATCACCAAAATCACAAGCATTTAAGTCTAGCAACTTTTGTTGATAAATTTTATAAAGAGGAACAACCATTTTTTCATAAATATCATTTTTGTTAACAATAACTTCATTTGGATAAAAACCTTTGTTTTTCCATCTATCAATTATAGATAATATATATTTAGGAGCTAATTGTTTGATATCTATATTTTCTGATTTACATATATTTTTTATTAATCTTACCTGGTCATCTGTATCAATGATTGTAAAATTAGAAGTTAATCCAGCTGCTGGAGCATGTTTTCTTAACAATTTTGCGCATATAGAATGAAATGTTCCAAGCCATGTCAAGCCAGTAGCTTCAGAACCAAGCATAGAACTAACTCTACTTTGCATTTCTTTTGCAGCTTTATTGGTAAAAGTTACAGAAAGTATTTGATTAGGAAATGCTTTTTTCTCTTTAATTATATGGGCTATTCTAGATGTAAGAACCTTAGTTTTTCCAGATCCTGCACCAGCGACTATAAGCAATGGACCATTTAAGTGTAAAACAGCTTCTTTTTGAGCTTTATTTAAATTATTTAAATATTCTGAGTTTATCATTTTTTAAAAAACATTATAAGCTAATTAATTTTTAAACCATAATTATGAAACAAATAGTTCAAAAATTTAATAACTATATTAAAAAGACAATATTCAAAGTTCAGAATAAAACAAATAATAATTTTAAAATTAGCAATTTTAATAAATTTACAACAGGCTTTATAGCTTTATTGTTTTTTTATCTATTTTATTTATCGATACCTGTTTTATATGATAAATCTTGGGTACAAAATAATATTGAAAAGTGGCTATTAAAAGAATTTAAATTAGATTTTAGTATCTCCTCTGATGTATCTTATCGTATTTTACCATCACCTCATTTCTTAATTAAAGATTCTAAATTATTTAAAAAAGAAGATAACAAGGCTAATACATTAGCAGATATCAAAAATTTAAAAGTATTTATTGGACAAGGAAACTTTTTTGATAAAGAAAAAATAATTCTTAAACATGTAAAAATTGATACAGCGAATTTTTCAATATCAAAAAGAGATTTAAAATTGCTAGCCAAAAAAAATAAAAATAATTTATCTAGTAAAAAAATTGAGATTAATGATGGTAATATTTTTTTTAAAGATCATTTAGATGAAACAGTAACTATAATTAAAATAAAAAAAGCATTATTATTTGCAGATAATGAAAATTTATTAAATATATTTAACTTAAAAGGAGAGGTTTTTAATGTACCTTTTATTTTTGAGTATAAGAAAGAATTTGACTCCCTTAATAAATATAAATTTAATTTTACTACTGACACTCTTAAATTCAATATTTTGGATTCATATGATAAAGATGATTTTAAAAAAAGAAGAAATATTTCTTCTTTTTTAAATATTAAACTTGATACAAAATATAAAGTTGAAAATGGTATAACGACTTTTGAAGCTAAAGATTTGATAGTAAAAAATACTAAAGTAGATTATGCTGGGGAACTTTCAATTGATCCTTTTGATTTAATTTTAGATATTAAGATAGACAATTATAAATTATTGAAAAAAATAAATATCAGTTCTATTTTAAATGAACTAATTAAAACTGAACTATTTTTTAATGATAAATTAAGTATACACACTTCTATAGTTGCTTCTTCAAATTTAAAAAGAGAAATTTTTCAAAAAGCAAAAATTAATTTGAATATTATCAAGGGAAAAATTAATCTTAATAAAACAAAATTATTCAATACAAAAATCGGCTCTCTAGAATTAAATAATGGTAATATATATTTTAAAAATGATATATTAACTTTAAATACTGATGTTATGATTGATATACATAACACTAAGGAATTATTTTCTTTTCTTCAAACTAATAAAAATTTTAGAAAGCCAATTAACAATATTTTAATTAATTTAGAATATAACTTTTTAACTAATCAAGTTGATTTTAATAATTTAAAAATTAATAATAAAAAAGGAAGTGATGAATTATTAAGAATTCTTCAACTTTTTAATGGCAACGAGCTTCACAATTTGAACAAAAATAAACGTTTATTAAATAGTTTATTTAAGGTTTATGAGGGATAGATCATTTTTTTAGGATCTACTATTCGTTCATAATCTTTTTCTTTAATAAGATCAGTTTTTAAAGTTTCATGCTTTAAAGTTGTATTATTTTTTAAAGCTGTTTTTGCAATTTTGGCAGCATTATCATAGCCAATGTATGGTGCCAGAGCCGTAACTAACATTAAAGAATTATCTAAGTGTTCTTTAATTCTTTTTTTATTAGCTTTAATTCCTTTAACACAATAGATAGCAAAATTTCTTACACTATCTGCCATAAGATCAATTGATTGAAGTATGTTATGAGCAATCATTGGTTTAAATACATTGAGCTCAAAGTGTCCATGAGACCCAGCTAGAGTAATTCCAGTATGGTTACCTATTACTTTAACACAAACCATAGTCACAGCTTCACATTGTGTTGGATTAACTTTTCCAGGCATAATAGAAGAACCAGGTTCATTTTCTGGAAGGATAAGCTCACCATATCCTGCTCTTGGTCCCGAACCTAAAAATCTTATATCATTTGAAATTTTCATCAGTGCTACAGCACAAGTATTTAAAGTTCCTGAAAAATTTACAATAGAGTCATGAGCGGCCAGTTCAGCAAATTTATTTTGTGCAGGTTTAAATGGTATATGAGTATACTTTGCTATTTCTTTAATTATTTTTTTATCGAAACCTTTTTTTGAATTAATTCCAGTTCCTACGGCAGTTCCACCTTGTGCAAGAAAGTATATTTCCTTTAGTGCATATTCTATTCTTTCAATGGATTTTTTTAATTGAACTTGGTATCCTGAGAATTCTTGACCAAGTGATAAAGGGGTAGCATCTTGTAAATGAGTTCTTCCAATTTTTATAATATCTTTAAATTCTTTAGACTTTTTTTTTAATTCTGTTTCTAAAATTTTTAGAGATGGCAAAAGCTTATTAATAGTTTGCTGAGCTGTAGCTATATGCATAGCTGTTGGAAAAACATCATTTGTAGATTGAGATTTATTTACATGATCATTAGGATGTACTGGTTTTTTTGATCCTTTTTTTCCACCCAATATCTCAATTGCTCTATTTGCAATTACTTCATTAACATTCATATTAGTTTGAGTGCCCGAGCCAGTTTGCCAGACTTTTAATGGAAAATTTTCGTTTAGTTTTTCTTTAATAACTTCTTCAGATGCTTTTATGATTGAATTAGTTATTCTTTTATCTATTTGTTTTTCTTTAAAATGAACTATCGCTGCAGATCTTTTAATAATTGCAATTGATTTAATTATTGAAATATCAACCAGGATTTTTCCAATATTGAAAAATTTGTTAGATCTTTGAGTTGATGCACCCCAATATTTATCATCTGGCACATTAACACTTCCAATACTGTCAAATTCTTTTCTTAATTTCATTGATTATTATATTATTAATAATTATTTATATTTATACATTAAATTTTAAAAACTTACAGGAGCTAAATGTCAAATTTTGATAAAGTAAAAACTTTCATGGAAATCTTTGGTCAAGAAGTTAAAAAAAAACCTTCTTTTAGTAGTGATAAGATTAATAAGCTAAGATATGACTTAATTGAAGAAGAGTTAAATGAACTCAAAGAAGCAATGAAAAATAAAGACCTTTTAGAAGTTGCAGATGCTTTAACAGACATTTTGTATGTAACTTATGGTGCAGGTCATGCTTTTGGTATTGATCTTAATAAATGTTTTGAGGAAGTTCAAAATTCAAACATGAGCAAGTTAGATGAAAGTGGAAAACCAATTTATAATGAATTTGGCAAAGTAATGAAAGGTCCTAGTTACTTTAAACCAAACTTAAAAAAGATTCTAAATCTAGGATAATTTTATTAAATATCTCTAAACGAAAGCTAGAATTAGTATTTAATTTAAGATATTTGTAATTTGTGAAAATAAATTACCGTCCAGAAATTGATGGATTAAGAGCCATAGCAGTAAGTGTGGTGATTTTATATCATGCTCAAATAAATATTTTTGACACTAAAATATTTGAAGGAGGATTTATAGGTGTTGATATTTTTTTTGTTATTTCAGGATATTTAATAACTTCTTTAATATTAAAAGAACTAGAAAGTACTGGAAGTTTTTCCTTTAGATATTTTTATGAAAGAAGAGCGAGACGAATATTACCAGCTTTAATTGTGGTAATACTAGCGTCATTACCAGCTGCATGGTTACTTTTAGTGCCTGGAAATTTTATAGAGTTTACTAAATCTATTTTATATTCCTTGGGCTTTAGTTCTAATTTTTATTTTCATTTTTCAGGACTTCAATATGGAGCAGAAGATGCTTTACTTAAACCATTGCTTCATACCTGGTCACTTTCTGTTGAAGAACAATATTATATTTTATTTCCTATCGTTTTACTTATTGTATTTAAATTTTTTAGAAAATATCTTTTAGGAGTTTTATTATTTGGTTTTTTTTCAAGTCTTTTAATGGCTGACTGGGGATCAAAGAATTATCCTGCTGCAACTTTTTATTTTTTACATACTAGAATGTGGGAACTTATAGCAGGGTCTCTATTGGCTTATTTTGAAATTTTTAAAAAAAAAACAAAAAAAAATTCTAATTTAAATTTAGTTCTTCCAAGTATCGGAATAATTTTAATTGTTCATTCAATTATTTTTTATAACGATAAAATTTTTCACCCATCTTTTTATACTCTTTCTCCCATATTAGGAGTATGTCTTATAATTTATTTTTCACAAAAAAATGAAATAATTACTAAAATTCTATCTTCAAAAATATTTGTTGGAATAGGATTAATTTCTTACTCAATGTATCTTTGGCATTACCCTATATTTGCATTTGCCAGGATTAAAAGTGACTCAATTCCTTCTCAGTATGACAAATTCGAGTGGATAATTTTAACCATATTTTTATCTATAATAACCTTTTTTTTTATAGAAAAATTTTTTAGGAATAAAAAAACTAAATTTTTAAAAATTTTATTTGTGTTTATTATTTCTACAACAATTATTTTTTCTAGTTTATTGCTATTATATAAAAATTCTAATCTTTTTGAATTAACGAGAAAAATAAGAATAAATATTGATAATAAAAAAATATTCTTATTAAATGATCATTATAAGTTCAGAAAAAGTTACTCGCCAAAAAATTTTGATAATACTCCTAAAAATAAAAAAAAAGTGCTTATAGTTGGGAATTCTATAGGTGAAGATTTTTTTAAAAATTTTTACTTTAATAAAGATTTATTTGAAAATTATGAATTTGAATTAATCTCATCAAAAAAAAGAAAACGTAATAGCATCTATCAGGTTGAATGTTTAGTGAGGTTAATTAGAAAAAATGTCACAAAGTGTGATGGTTTTGAATTTACAAGTAATATTCTAGAACAATTTAAAAGATCAGAAATTATAATTTTATCAACTCTTTGGCGGAAGGAAGATTTAATGGCATTAAATGATTTAATCCCATTAATTCATTTGAAAAACAAAAAAGTAATTTTAACAAATCAATCAATTTGGATGAATATATATACGGCTAAAGAACTCAACCCTTTAGAATACTTCATTTATTCAAATAAAAGATTTCCTGACAAAAAAGAACTAAAAATTATGGAAAAAAAAGTTTTTTCAAGTTTAGATCAAAAAAAGCTAAATAATACACTTTTAGAAAAAGCAAAAAAATTCAATATTAAATTTTTGAACATACAAAAATTTCAATGTAACTATAATGATAAAACATGTGATTTAATTACACCAGATGGGCATAGTATTTATTTTGATCGAACTCATAGCACAGAAAAAGGAGCAAAGTACTTAGGCAATAAAATTTTTGAACTTAATTGGTTTATAATTAATTAATTTTAGTAAAAAAAAATTTTTAATTCAAAAAATTCCTATAATAATTAAAAAAATGGGGAACAAGCAATTTTGAACCCTCTATAGTTAAATGAGTGTCATCTCTGTAGCTCAATATGTCTGTTTTTTTATTGTAAGCATAACATTTCTTTTTTGAACATATTCCTTTATAGGGATTATAAAAAAATATTTTATTTGAATGTGCTAATCGCTCAATTTCTTTGTAAATAATTTCTTTAGTTTTTAAATTTTTAGATGCATCAAAAGAACAATCTGTTTGTTTAATAAAACATTCCAGAACTTCTATTTTGTCCTCTGTTAAAGTTGGAATAGGACCTATTATTAAAATTTTAATATTTTGATTAAAAAAATTTAATTTTTTTTTTAGTAAATTTAGTTCAGCTAAATTAGCTATAGCAGTAACATAAAAAAACTCATTAAACTGTTCTGATAAATTATTTATTTTTTTATTATTTTCTGAGTCATTAACACTGATGTTGTTAACATGAGAATAGTAAAAATTATCTACAAACTTAGAGTTTTCAAACATAGTCACAAAATTTGCAGTATGACTATTACCCTCAAGAAAAAAAATTTTTTTAGTTGTATTATTTTTTAAACATTCATTCTTTAAATTTAAAAAATTTAAAGTAAAATTTTTACTATTTTTTCTACAAAATCTATAAATTTCATTACCGTTTATATTGTGCTTGTAAAAAATTGCTCTATTAGAGTAATTAAGCTTTTGCTCAAGATAGTTAAGCTTAAGCACTAAAGTCTTTATACCTTTCTTTAGATTACTTTCATAACTTGGTTTTTGAAGCACAAAATAAAATGAAAATAAAAAAACCAATATTGATGATGTAAATATCAGTATGTACTTTTTTATGTAAATTTCATTAAATTTGTAATAACGAAATTTTTGCTCAATAAATGTATAACTTAGAGAAGATATGAATAGCGTTAATATAAATATAGTTGGAATTCTGATTAAAGAGTTTATGTAATATAAATCATAGAAGTATATAATTGGCAAATGCCACAAATAGAACGAATAAGAAATGTTACCAAAGTATACAAGTTGTTTATTATTAAAAAAGAAACTTAAAAAATTTTGTTTATTATAAAAAAGTAAAAAAATTCCAGAAAAAAAAGTAACAAAAAATAATTTATAAAATTCAATAAAATAGCTTTGACTAAAAATTACAAAAAAAATAAGAAAAAAAGACAATAATGAAATTAAAGAACTTTCTTTTTTGTGTTTTACAAGTTGAAAAAATATTAATGCTCCAAATAAAAATTGCCAAAATCTAAAAAATGGTAGATAAAATATTAACATTCTATCTTCTGAATAATGATAGGTTGCACAAACTCCGACAATAGTCAAAAATATAAGAGTTAAGATGATCTTTGAAATTTCTTTTTTAAATAAAAAGAAACACAATGTTAGAAAAAATGGATAGATTAAATAAAATTGTTCTTCAACACCTAAAGACCATGTATGATGAAAAGGATCTTCAAATACAGTATCAAAATAATCATTATTCGTTACCAGATAAGACAGGTTAGAAAGTCCAAATAAAGCAAATACAAAAGTTTTAAATCTATATAATAAAGTGTCTAGTGGAGAAAAAATTAAAACTATTAAAAATGTAGTGAAAAGAAAAAATATTAATACTGGATATATTCTTTTTATTCTTTTTATAAAAAATTCTTTTATATTTATCTTGTTTGTTTTTTCAAAGTTTTCATAAAGTTTTAGTGTGATCACCATACCAGATATTACAAAAAATATTTCAATTCCAAGATATCCATTCTGAAAAATATTACTTTTTAAATGATAGAAAAAAGCACACAAGAGAGAAAGTCCTCTTAAAACTTGTATATGGTTTAATTGATTTGAAATCATTTAAGATCTATTATTAAAAGAAAATTATTTAATTGCAATTTATAAGCATGTTTTGATGTTAGTTATCTAGCATCTCAACAATTTTTTTTTTCCTTAAGCTTATTTAAATGTAGAGCTCTTTCTTTTGCAGCCTTTGAGGCTTCCTCTATATTATGCATTGTAAATCCCATTCCAGGAAAAAAAAATAATAATGCACCTACATTATGCGGCTTACCAGCTTTTTTAGCTTCTTGTGCCTCGTCAGCATATTGATTTGCTATAGAAATTTCCGCACTTAATTCCTCGCAAGTGAACTTATTATCATTTGGGCCAATGACGTTAACAACAGTCGGAGTAGCACATGATATACAAATTAAAAATAAACTTAAAATTGTAAATATTTTTTTCATTTCTAATAATTATCTTTTTATTCTTTATTATCAAGAAAAGGTGAATTATTTTTC
>Ga0209425_10001187_pt1 | contig 30496 bp, 33 predicted proteins | sample COG_05_FD_184749 | JGI IMG/M metagenome (GOLD analysis project Ga0209425, IMG submission 184749) | Pelagic Microbial community sample from North Sea - COGITO 998_met_05 (SPAdes) (version 2) | ecosystem: Environmental > Aquatic > Marine > Neritic zone/Coastal water | place: Helgoland, sampling...
TGAATCACTAAGAAGAATCTGTGCGTATTCAATTAATATGGCTGAGATTTTAATGAACATCCAGACTCATAGAGATTCAAATCAAGTATATTCTTGAGTCTGATTGAATCGTTCGAATGAATTATCTTCCAGTAATTTCTAGAAAACTATTGTTGAAACCATTTCTGGTTCTGTTAGGTAGATAAATAATCCAATTCCTGCAAACATCATCATCCAAGAACCAATTGCTTTGATCAGACCAGTTGAACTTCTTAGATAACCAATCATTGCTTGTCTTCCCATACTAACTAGCGCTGTTACAGCAATCATTAGGAAACTAACTGAAATCATGAGTCCCATCAGTCCGAAAATAAATTCTACTCTACCAACTACTGCAAGCCACCCTATGAATGGAAAAACTGCTGCGGCAGTACAATCAACAGATGCAGCTGAATATCCGATTCCCCAAAGATACATATTTCTTCTTGGCGTAAATATTTCGTCATTATCTTCTTTAGTCTGATATTTATCTATGATATTTTGAACGCCTGAGAGTATGTGCGATGTCCATCCAAGTAACATCAAACCTCCTAAAATTATCAGTAGAAGAGCTATGGCTACCGCAATATCATGCAAAACTCCTGATAGATTGAATATTTCAGATAATCCAAAGATTATTACTCCAATTATTGAGAAGAAAGTTAATTGCCCTAGGGCTGCATAAGACCCCATAGCTAACGGCCCAGGCATATGTCCGATTAATTTACCACTTTCTCTTAATTCATCTTCTCTCATTCCTAGGTTCAGTGTATAGGTAATGTAAGAAGGTAATACTGGAAATGCACATGGACTAAAATATACCAACAAACCCAAAAAAAGTCCAATTATGAAAACCCCATATATTGAGCGATCGCTTTTCTTAATTCCAAATCTTAGTTCTTCTGCATCTCCCATATTTGCTTTTTCAATAGCATTATCAAAGGAGCTCCAACCATCAAGTGGAGTTCCTGTACTTTCTTTTGCAATTACAAACCCTTCATGGTCTAATACTAAGGCTAAAGGTAATAATTGGGCGGAGTAGTATTCCACTATGTCTCCTCTTTCTCCATTTTCTAGAACTATGGTATCGCTACCTCCATTAACAACTGGCCAATCCATATATTTATCAGAATCAGAATCGCCAAATGTGGAATTTATTTGTTCAAATGTTTCATAATCATACCATGAGGCAATTGATACAACCATTACTGAATAGTTTCCTTGTAGATTACCCCAAGATTCTATATTTTGATTAATATATTCTTGTACGTAATGACAATTTGCACAATCTATAGCCATAAAATCTAGAATTACCACATTACCACGTAAATCTGATAATTGTAAACTTCCATTATTCAGAGGAATTATATCATCTACACCGGTTCTATTCATACTAGGTGCGATAAAATCTGGAACAGGTTCGACTTGATCTGAAACTCCATAAATTGAACTTGACAATCCAAAAAGAGATAATGAGGCAAATCCAATAATACAGAATAGTACTATGCCTATTCCAAATGCTTTCCAAGTATCTATTTGCTTGAGAACGCTAAAGTCCAGACTTGCGTTCATAAACTACGCTGATGGATGATAGTTTTTCATACCGGCGCATAAGCGTTCGATATTTTTTTGATTAAAATATGACACTTTCCAATCTCATTGTTGAAGTCCTTGACTACACACAAGCGTGTTATGAGTAAGCCATGGGCCACCTCACATGTATCTGAAGTTGCTAAAGGAGTTGGAATAGACTTGAGGATTAGTGGTGATGTTAAAGAGACTCTAGTATCCTTATTAAAGTTGAAATTAAAAGAAATAACGAAGAATATGGAAGATGAAACTCTCGAAAAAGACCCTAATCGAAAAACATTAGATGACCCCTCTAGGACAAGACTTGGCTTTAATCGAACTAGAGGATTAATGATTGATGAGATTGTCAATGTAGAATCAGTTAGTTCAGCAGCAGTAATTGCCGCGAATGAGCAATTAGAAAATTATCTTCAGAAAATCCTTTATTCTGCTTCCGAAGTTGCATCTAATGAAAAAATGGGTACAATTAAACAAAGACATTTAGATTTAGTTTTGGCGAGTTCGGAATCTCAAAATGATAGTCGATTAGAAGAAATTAGCGATAATCTTAATCTATCCAAGGATGAATCTATGAATCCTAAATTCGAAGCGTTGACTTCGGTTGGAATAAGAAATATTGTCAAACAGTTTTCAGGCAAGAAATTAGAGAATGATGCAATTGATGAATTAATTTTATTATACTATGATTATGCATCTGATATTGAGTATAATTTACAAAAGAATATTACTTCAGGAGATGTCGATAAGATTACAGAATCATATCAGAAATTTGAGCAATTAATAATGCTCGGATGGATGCGAAGAGTTCTGAAAACCGCTTCTGAAAAAGCAGATTCACAAAACTCTAATGTGATCAAACTCGATCATATTGTTTCAGTAGACCCTTGGTCATGAAAATATTAGTTCATAAATTCATTTTGAAAGTTAGAATCTAACATTTCTAAGAGTCCCGTTACATTCTCATGAATTTCAAATAATGTATTATCTGCTGTATAAATTAAGAGAACTTCTGATTCATTATCATGCTCTATAATATGCTGATATGCACAGATAGATTGTACACGTATTCTTGTCGGTCCTAAGTCTGTCATTGCTTTAATCCACATGCTCATGATTCCTGCGGCGCCTGAAAAGGGGTTTTAATCATTTTCCCGCTATGCATTGACATTAAGAGGTAATTTCACTCAGTTTTCTGGCCGGATGATGTTTTCTTGTTTCCTCTTTTCGAACCCCTGCCTCTCCGATTCTTTTGCCGATTCCCACTTTTACGGCCGAATTGGGATTTAGAATCATCTTTAGAATCATCATTTTTCTTAAATTTCGACTTATGGCCCTTTTTCCTCTGTCTTTCAGAAGAGCTTCTAGATTTCTGAGGTGGTCCTCTCTGCTTTCTGTTTCTTCTACGTTTATTATTCGGCTTAGGTTTTCTTTCTTCTTCGAATACCTCTTCGACATATTCCATTGGGTATTCAGTTAAGTTTTCCACGTTGGGAGGCTGGAATCTTCTTTTGATTCCAACTGAATTCTGTATTTTGTTATATGATCTTTGTTGAGACCTTTGTACGTATGAAATTACTATCCCTTCGGCTCCAGCTCTAGCTGTTCTTCCACTGCGATGTTTGTATGCCTTGCCATTTTCTGGAGGGTCATAATGAATTACACAATTTACTCCTTGAATATCTATTCCTCTCGACGCAACATCTGTACAAACTAAAGCCGAAGTTCCTCCTTTGCTGAATCGCTTTAATGCCCTATCTCTTTGTCTTTGATTGAGGCCACCGTGCAATGTAGATACTCTTAGATCTGCATCATACATTTCATCTCCTAACTTATCTACACCTCTCCTTGTTTTACAGAATATCATAGTTTTACCGCATTTAGCTAGTATCTCTGCGGTGATACCTAACTTCTGATGTGGTTTTATAGTCCAAAATAAGTGTTGCATTGTCTCGATACTAACTTCTTTTGGCCCTACTTCAATTGTAACTGGTTGGTCTTGATAATTTTTAACTAAATCTGCAACATCATCATCTAGAGTTGCACTAAATAAGATAGTTTGTCTTTGTTTAGAGCATTTGTCTAAGATTTTACATACAGGTTCCATGAATCCCATATCTGCCATTCTGTCTGCTTCATCTAGTACTACTGTTTCTACATCATCTAACTTTAATGCACGCCTATCTAATAAATCTAGTAATCTTCCTGGGCAAGCTACCAATATGTCGACTCCTCTATTTAGAGCATTATATTGATTCTTATATGATACACCTCCATATATTGAAACAATATCTCTGTCTACTGCTGCAGCGATTGGTTTTAGTACAGAATTAATTTGTTCTGCTAATTCCCTAGTAGGAGTCAATATTAGGCTCGTAGGCCTTTTCGATTCTGCCCTTCTCGATCTGGCAATTAATGGTAATCCGAATGCTAGTGTTTTTCCAGAACCTGTAGGTGCTCTACAACACACATCTCTACCAAGTAAAGAATCAGGAATGGTTTCTTTCTGAACCTCAAAAGGCTCAATGATTCCTTGACGTTCAAGTGCTTGAACTATAGCGGGACCTATTCCCAAGTCTGAAAATGATACCACAACTTATCCCTACTATTTGCATTGCGACGCCCATCCCTATTTAGCATCAACAGTATTTATATCTTGTATAATCAGATAGTCTCAAGATTATCAATTAGCGAAGATGCACCTATTCTCAGTCTTTTTTCATGAATAATGCCCTCATCTTCTTCATTTATTACTCTCATAAATCTCATTACGGCATTCTTATCTTTTATTCCCCCTGAAATTTTCATGCCTAACTTTTCCCCAAACGTTAATTCATGTCTCATTAACTCATATGATAATATTTTCACAACATCTTCGGTACAGGGCCCTCTTTTCCCAGTGCATGTTTTTACAAAATCAACACCAACTGCTAATGCCATTCTAGTTATTGCTCTAATTTTTCTCTCACTAAGTAAAGGAGTTTCGATGATAACTTTCAAAATCTTCCCCTTGGAAACCTCTCTTATCATTACTAATTTTTCTAATTCTATTTCATTAGGGTAATCTTCCGATTCTCTTGGTTCTATTACAATATCAATTTCATCTGCTCCTAAATTAATTGCAGAAATAATATCTTTCCTGATTTCTTCACTATCATTACTCCCTATTGGAAATCCTCCTACAACAGCAGTTATTGGAATTTCCTCACCGAGAATCTTCCTCACTCTCTGAATTTTCGCAGGGAAAATACAAACGGTTGCAGGATGATAAATCCTTGCCTTTTCACAAAATATTGCTAAATCATCATTACTAACTTGTTTATCTAAAAGTGTATAATCGATGAATCCAATCATCTGATGATTATCCAAATTATTACCTCTAATGATTTGCTTGTTCAAAATTACGCATAAATATGACAAGAGCTTCAACACTTTTGATAGAGCACCCATTGTACAGACTAGCTCTAATCCCACCTACGCTCCTATGTCCTTTTAGCCCACCTAAACCAGCAATAGTTGCTTCTTGAAGAAATTTTTCTTCGAGTTTTTCATTCGGTAATCTCCAAGTTACATTCATCACTGATCGTGAGTCTTTTTTTGCATGTGGTTTCCAAAAACTACTCCTATCTAATTCTTCATATAGTAAATTTGATTTAGCGATATTTCTTGCAACTGATCCTTCTAAGCCACCATTTTCTTCAACCCAATTAAGAACTCTATCTAGAACAAAAATACCAAATGTATTCGGTGTATTGAATAAAGAACCTTTAGATGAATGAACAGAGTAATCAAGCATAGTAGGCAAATCATCTCCAACTCTTTTCATAGCCCAAGGAGATAGAATAACTATTGTTACTCCACTAGGACCTAGATTTTTTTGAGCACCGGCATAAATTAAATCATGAGCACTTACATCAATAGGTACTCCGGCTATATCCGAACTAGCATCTAAGACTCTTGGTTTGCCGTCACTATCGGGAAGGTGGTGGTACTGCGTTCCAAACAATGTGTTATTTGAGGTGTAATGTACGTACTTGGCGTCATTCCTAATTGAATATTCTCCATTCTTAGGGATTGATTTAAATCCATTTTCTGAATCATCCCACCTGGGTGATGCATCGCCAATTCTATTAGCTTCTTTCATTGCTTTCTGTGACCATGCTCCAGTTACTAGAAAATCAACATGATCTCCCGGCCTGAGTAAATTTAGAGCAGACATATAAAATTGTAAAGATGCTCCACCTTGTAGGAAAAGAACTGTGTATTCGTCAGGTATAGTCAGTATTCTACGCAATCTTCCCATGGCACTATCTATTATTTCTTGAAAAGTTTCACTTCTATGACTTATCTCCATCAGTCCAAAACCACTTTTATTCAAATTCGGCAGTGCATTTTGACATTCTTCTACGACTTGTAATGGTAATGTTGCTGGCCCCGCGCCAAAGTTGTGGATACGTCCGGATGTAGTCACATACATCGGTATGGGTAGGAGTCTTTGATGGCATCGGCGAACTCCGTAGTTGAGAGGGTGAGGTTCATGTCATAGTGGCTTGACGAAGGTATATGCTGCGCATAGGCCTAGTAATGTTACAAGGTGCAAGACATGCACATGTTCAGGCTCTAAATAGTGCTGCTAATGAATTAAATATTCCACTTCAAATATTTGAATTACGTAAAGATAATGATCTATTTGAGGCCAACCCTGATGCAATAATTTTACCAGGAGGGGAATCTTCAACGATGCGACTCATCGGTAATGGTACTAATTCTCAATTACTTCCCAAGTTATTTGAATTAATTAGAGAAAAAACAGATCTACCTGTAATGGGGACTTGCGCTGGCGCAATTTTACTTTCTGACCCTCAAGATGAGGGCGGTAAGATAGTTGACGCTATCGTAGATAGAAATGCATATGGTAGTCAATCTGAATCTTTCCAATCTACTGTTGATGCAAGTCTCATTTCTAGAGATTTTCTCGGTATATTTATTCGAGCACCTCGATTTTTAAGTTTAGGTGAAAATTCTACGGCCATTGTTTCACATGGTGAAGAGATTGTAGGTGCCAGAACAAATAATAGAATAGCGTTGACATTTCATCCTGAGTTATCAAATGATAATGGCTTCCATAAGTGGTTGATTTCCAAAGCATTGGAGGTGCGTTCATGACATTTTCATTAAGGCTAGCCCAAAGTAATCCACTACCAGAGGCTGCTGATGATATGGATACTGAAGGTTGCATTCAATGCCAAATGGGCAGTAAATTAGTACTTTTCATTACGGGTCATTGTCACTGGATGTGCGATTACTGCCCTCTCTCTGAAACAAGGAGAGAGATTGATTTTATGTATGCCAACGAGAGAAAAATTGAGATAGGAGATTGGCAGGCAGTAATTGAAGAAGCTAAAGCGATGAACGCTACAGGTGCTGGTATTACAGGAGGAGACCCTGTGATGGCCCGTGAACGTGTATTAGAAGGCGTCAGAATTCTAAAGGCAGAGTTTGGTACTAATTTCCATCTACATATGTATACTAGTATACCTTTCAAGCCTGAATGGGCTAATGAATTTGCAGAGGCAGGTCTTGATGAAATAAGATTCCATTTCCTAAATCTTGAAGCCGAAAAATATCGTAAGACCATAAGTGCATGTAAAAATTCAGGTATTTTAACAGGTGTAGAAATTCCTTGTGAACCAGATAAAGAAGAAGAACTAATGGAATTATTAGAGACAATGAGGGGAATGGATGTTCAATTTCTAAATCTGAATGAATTAGAAATCACTGTAGGGAATCATGATAATATGGAACTGAGAGGTTTTAATCTATCAACTGAAATTACTGCAGGAGCAGCAGGTTCTGCAGAGTTATCTACTGCTATGAGAGATAGAGTCATGGCCGCACAATTGGGCTTACCAGACCCAATTGATGGAATAACTAGGCTACCCTATGGTTTTCATCTAAAATTTTGTACAGCAACCTACAAAGATTCAGGGCAACTACGCAGAAGGTTCATCAGAAGAGGAGAACACACTATTGCTCCTCATGAGACGTTAACTGATGATGGTACACTAATTTTTGGTGCTTTATCTTCGACACCCGATGAACAAAATGATTGGATTAATGAGATTTGTAAAGAAACAGGCCTACCATCTCGTTTTCTTTATTGGGATGAATTAAATTCTAGAATAGAAATGCCATTAGTAGTTGCAGAAGATATTGCAGATATAGTTGATGCAGATGTATCAATTGTAGAAGTCACTCCTACCTACGAGAGAATGGAATTAACTGTAGTTTTTCTTAATTCCCAAAAATAATTTTTAGTAATGATTCGTTTGAAACACACGTTGAGTTCATTTACCCCTGACTTCGGTCATGTATCATGCCAGTGAGGCGAGCCAATCCTGATGTGTCTGGAGTTGACCCATATAGGCGCCTTTCTGCATCTCAGGTAATTACTTGGAAAACTTGTCCTAGACTTTGGTATTATTCATATATACCCAAATTAAAGAGTCCTCTTCCTCCTCAAATATTACGTGGTAATGCTGTGGAAGATTGTGTCTCTAGGATATTAAGGGAATCTCCTGCCTTTATCTCATCATCAGATGGTGATTTGATATTATCTCCCTTAAATTCTGATGGTTCAGTAGCGTATGATTCAGATCAGAATTGGGTAGGTCCAGAGTTAGAACCTATCTCTAAAGAGAAATGGCCTCAAAATCGTGAGCAATTATTTGAATGGGCTTTATCAAGAATGGAAGTTCACTTTGATAAATGTTGGAATTCTGCAATATTAGATTGGGAATCAAGTCCTAATCGTATTGGTAAATCTGAAGATATCGATCCTGAAGAGGGGCGCCAAATGATAACTGCTGGTATTAATCTTCATTTAGATCAAGTTGAATTATGTTTGAAAGAAAATGGTGGGCCTAATTTAGAATCTTGGAGAAGTGGTGATTTTCGCCCTGAATGGCCTGCACCCGATGGTTTTCCAAAAAATTGGAAATCAGTTCATCCAGCTGCTGAAAAATCGAATAACCCTATGACTTGGATTGAAGCATGGGAAGTTTCACGTCCATGGTTTGTTGATCCAGATGGTTCTAGTTTTTCTGAAACAACATGTCATCCTGATGATTGGTTCCAAGGCGAATATGATCTAGTTTATCGATGGACTGGAGGGATTCGTATTGTTGATTTGAAGGCATCCGTTGGAAAAGGGGACCGTTCAGGTGGCTATATCGAACAATTAAGGTTGTATTCTTGGATTTGGTGGGAAACACATGCAAGGAATGATGAAGTAGAGGGATTAGAAATTTGGTACTTAGGACCTGGAACAATTAAACAAGTACCGATGCCAAATGAATTAGAGATGGCAGAATATCATAATGAACTAGAGTCACTGTATCAAAAAATACATTCTAAAATACCGGATATATCTGATTGCCCCCCTAATCCTTCACCATTGAGATATTTTGATGTGGGGGGCAAACCCTCCAATCCTCCTATTGATCCAAACCCCAAAGCACGTTGTCAGAAATGTGAACTTCGTGGAATCTGTGAAAATAGTGATTATGAATTAATTTTGCCATCTGAGAAAAGATTGGAGAGGTTCTCTCATGCATGGCCAATTACTGCAATGAATGATATTAAAACACGCCATACAGTTATTGGAGAAGTTAGAGAATTGGCTGGGCCGAATCTTAATTCAGATGGAACTATTGATTTATCTTTCAAATTAATTGATGGCTATGAAAGGGCGAAAGTAAAGGTTCATCGATTTGGAGGGCCCACTCAGGTCTCTCGTTCTATCCAAGACGAAAGTCGTGTAAAGATAGAAAATGCGTTAACATCTATTTGGAGAAGTGAGTTAGTTATTGACTTAGATTCTGAGTCTATTATTTCTATTGCTCAGGATGATGCTATTGCAGCAATGATTGATGTTGAAACAAGAGTAAATGTGATTGGTAGAATCTGGTCAATAAATGCATTTCCAAATGGTCAAGGTGTAGCCCGTTGGGCCATTACATTGGTAGATAGTAGTGGATCAGTTGGCATTGTCGCGTTTAAGCAGTTCATTCCCGTAATCGCCGCAGGTCTTTCTAGAGGTGATGAAATCGCAATTCTCAATGGTGAAATAGGCGAATTCGCTGGACAAAAGCAGGTGAGATTAGGTCCTGGTGCTCGTGTTGTTCTTCTGAAAAGTTCAGAAGATTTAATGTCATTCTAGATCTCAGTTACTGTTTCTATTAATTAGTGGGATTATCTTACCAACTGTCTGATTGATTACTCTACTTGCTAGATTATTGAAACGACTTGGAACTGGTGAAAGATATACTTTCCCTGTTCCTGAAATGATATTGACAAATCCTTCCCCACCAGCTATTTTCGACATCATTCCTTTCCCTAACATTCTTGTCTCATAGTTTAGTGATGCATCTCTAGCAACTGCGAAGTCACCGTCAACAGTAAGTGTAGAATTCACTAAATCAATTTCTTGGATAGGTCCTTGAGAATAATATACTAAAGTTCCAGTTCCTGATACAGTTGTTTGCCATATTCCTTCTCCACTGAACATTGTAATGCCCTTATTTCTGATAATACCTACTTCTATTCCCTCATCTGAGCAAATATATGCTCCTGAATCAAGAACCATTGAGTTTCCATTCAGTTCTAATACATGGTATTCTCCAAATGATGGTGGTCCAAAATATACTTCTCCCTTTCCAGTGTATGTAGGCCTGAAAATAGACTCTCCAGATACCATTGATTTCAGGAAACCTCCCATACTTGGTTTTTTTGTAACCATTTCTATATTTCCAATCATATAATGTAATGCTCCCGATTCAGCACGCACAGTGTCACCATCCAAGGTAACTTTAACCATTCTTAATTCTTCAGTGTCAATTATTTCATATTGAGGCATATTTCTGAGGTAAAAAATTTTCTTTATCAAGTTATGCTTTCTATGCTATATTCTATTTTATGGCGCCGAGAGAGGGATTTGAACCCCCGCGTCCATAGGACAATGGATTTCGAATCCATCGCAATACCGGGCTATGCGATCTCGGCAGTAATTTTTCCACATACGGATTGGTCATAAGCATGTCTCGTCTCGATAGATACATGCGTGTCGAGATTAAGCATAATGAAGAGTTATTAACTTTTGAATCAGATAAACCTCTTTCAATTTCTATGATCCTCAAAGATTTAGAAATTCCTTCATCTACTGTTCTAGCAGTTTACAATGATACAATTGTCCCTCACTCGTCAATTATTAGTGAAGATATATCAATTGAATTAATCGTAGTTTCATCTGGTGGATAAGTCGTAATTTAATTTTTGATTTTCTCTAATGGATTGTATTTCTTCATTTTTCCGAATAATTACTGCACTATTCCCAAGTAATTCTATTTCTTCATTATTACATTTCAGGAATGAGCCTTCATATAATCCAATAACCACGGTATCATTATGTTGATGAAACTCATTTATTCTTCTTTGTCGTGTTTCTCCAAAATGTTGATTGTAATCTTCCATTTTATCTTCTTTCCACCATATCGCTCCTGGATAATAATGTGGATTAATCTGGAATGGCACAATCCCAAATGTTTCAAAAGAAGGTACTAAATCAATAGGCATATCATTTGTTGTTTGCATTGTAGGACAAGCCACATTAGAACCAGCACTAACTCCTGCATATGGGATGTTGTGGTCTAAGATTCTTCTTTTTATCGGTTCTATTAATTTATCTTCATGTAATTTTTTGACTAATGAGAAAGTATTCCCTCCACCTACGTAAATCCCCTCCATTGTACTGATGGCTTCTAGAGGGTTATCGATTTCATGTATTCCAATAATCTCATAATTCGACTCACTAAACATTTCTCTGACATTATTTGTATATTCATCATAGTCATTACTTGCATATGGTATAAAAATAATCTTTCGGCACTTGTCGAAATTTTCGTTCATCAAATCCAAGAACATTTTTTTTCTTTCAGGAGTTCTTATCCCGCCACTTCCTAAGAGTATATTCATATTATCCCTCAAGCGTAAAAGTTTGAATCATTTTGATTTTCACCATTTTCCAGAATATCATTTATACTTCCAGATACCTCCATTGTTGCCAGTAACTTCTCAGCAGTTTTTTCAGTGGTATCTAAGTCTAAATTTAGGGGTAATTCTAAACCCTCTTCTATCCAAGATGCTAGTCTGTCAGCAGCAAGAACATCTGCACTGGCTCCAATTGTTTCAGCTACAAGACCAATAGCACGAACATCATGCAACGGGGAAAGTGAAATCAGGAGTCCTGCCATACCAATCATTCCTGAAGTGGGTTGTTCATTTGTTACTGTAATATCATTTTTCTCTAATGATTTTTTGACTTCTGAATCTGCACAAATGACATAGATACTTCTGTCTTCAGCACCTGCCGCTAGACCTGCTAATACAAGTAATTGGGGTGTATTATATTTTTTTGCTAGTTCGAGAATACTATCTGCAACCTCAAATTGACCATTTGCTGTCATTGGCTGTAAATTTCCTCCTATCGTGATTATTGTCTTACCATCTGGTAATATAACTGAATTAATGTCTAATCTTGGAGGAGCCATTAATCCATCTTTAGATAATGTTGCATGAGGGGGGAAATCCGGATGCAGAATCCATCCTATAGTTCTTGATGGATGTTTTTCGACTAAAGCATCTACGACCAATTTTCCCACATTCCCTACACCAGGTACTGCTTCTAATATCGCCGAATGTTCAGGCAAACCTTGACCAACTATCCAATGGAATCTTGTTTTCACTCCTCTTCCCCCTCGATTACTTTCCGAGGGGTTGGGAGTGATTCGATCCATTCATCACTGCCAGCATCGACTCTTTGTCTTCGCCTAGTTCCTTGTGGATCTTCTGGTGAATATTTCAGTGGAGCAACTGTTTCCATTTTACCACCACAATGCTTGCAGATATCTCCAAGTCCGTACTTCTCACAGTCTTTACAGCGCTGTAATTTTGTACGTACCATGCGACCCCTCAGATTGTTGTGATGTTTGAGGGTGTATGAATTAATATGTCGAAAAACCCTAATCATAGTCTTTCTATAGAGATTGACCCCTCAACCGACTTGATTTTCTCTGTAGTAATTTTCTTCGCAGCTTCCCATGCAGATTCAGCCAATGAATAATCCGGGGCTCTAATATCGATTCGATAATGAGGTGCTCCATTATAGTGGCAGGTCAATGTCACTTCTTCTTCATCTTCTACTACTGATTCTGCTGCTGCTAAAGTTTCTCGAATTGCTTGAACTCCCTCAGGTCCCCAAACTTCTATGTCATAAATTCCTCTTATTTCTACAAAAGGTGGAACGATATTTTCAATGGCTAATTCAGTTACAACTTTCATCCAATCTCCGGAAAAACCTGAATCAGAAAGTGCAGTTTCTGTAATTGCACATTCTTCTAAGGCTCCATACAGTGAACCGAATTTTTCAATCATTTCTTCAGATATAGTCTCTGTTTTTTCAGCATCCCAATTAACACGTTCTGCTGCTACGCGCATTATTTGACTTGCACGCTGTTGATTTTTCCATGTTTGTAATGTGTCTTTTTTTCTTTCTGCTGAGACTGCTTTAATCGACAAATCTACTCTTTGTCTATCTTTCTTTATGTTGACGACTTTAGCGACAACTCTTTGTCCTTCTCTCAAATGTGCTCGGATATTTTTTACCCATCCTGCAGCAACCTCTCCAATGAATACGAACCCTTCTCTTTCGCCATATCCATTTAGATTTAGATAAGCACCATTTTCTTTTACACCTTTTACAGTACAGACAAGAAGTTCGCCCTCTTCAGGCCATGGATCGCTGGTATCACTCATTGTACTGTCCCCTTCATTCGAGGACGTCTACAACTGTGCTTCCTGAGAGATCTGCTTTTCCACCTGCAGGTCTTGCTAATGTAGCACCGCAGATAGAACAGGAGATAGAAGTTGACGCCCTGTCAAAGAGAATGGTTTCATGTCCACAATCTGTGCAACTTACACGTAGGAATTTTCCACTCATCACTATCCCTCAATCATTTATCAATTAATTCGAATTTCTTTGCACGCTTTCCAGCAGGTGAATGACCTTTACCTGTCTCTGTACATCTAAATACCAGATTGACACGCTTTGTTGGTTTCTCACCTGATGGCTTAGGTCTAGGGAAACCCCTGTAACCAGCTGTAACTTTACGGAATCTTCTCTGACCCCACTTAAGTTCACTGGCGCGCCTTTTCTTAACGCGCTCAACAGTATGCACTGTGTGCTTACCTGCAGAAGGACTGTAACGCATAACTTTACGCGGCATTTTGACCATCTTTAGCACCTGAGCGTCTTACGACGAAGCGGGCGACTGACGACCCGTATATGAACTCTGTCGCGTAATCTTTGAGCCATTGTTCGTAGATTTAGTGATTTAATGTAAAAAACATAGATGAAGTAGTAACCCGGGGGAATCCTCGTGATTGAGGGCTCTGTACAGATTTGGTTAGGTTTTTTCCTTATACTATTAGGTACATTTTGGGGTCGAATGGGCCCTGCATTCCTAAGAAATAGATACTATGCCCCAATTCTTATTCTCGGACTCTTCTGTCTCGTTATCGACATATATGAACTCGATGAACAAGGTTCTATTCTGAGGAATGCGATTAATGATTTTTTACCTTGGTTTTCAGTTGGTTTTTTAGGATATTATCTAGTTTTGATAGGCGCTCCTACTTATTGGAAAACTCGTTTCCCTCAATTAATTTCTGGATGGTTAATAATTTTTATCTCATTTTATCTATATGTCAAATATAATAATCATATTTCAATTTCTGATGTCTTTATTTCCTTCACTTCGATAATTGGAATTTTAATATCTCTGATTTTTTTTATGTTCTTAGTGAGATTTGTAGAAAATCGTATACCTTCTGAAGATCCAGCTCCAGAATTAACCGATAGTGAGAAAGAATTTGTTAGAAGGATTATTTCCAAAAACATAGGAGTTGATGAAGAATGAATGATATTATGATGCAGATATTATACTCCATTATTGGAGGATTTATTTTAACAAATATTTCTTTAATAATTTTCCAAGTAGTATCTTATCATCCATATAGTCGTCCAGTAATCCCTCTTTTGTTTCAATCTATCACTGTTCTTTTCGGACTTGCCATCATTATTATTTTAGAAGGAGATGATTTCTCAAATTTTTCAGGTATAGGGAATTTACTTCAGATTTTATTGGCCCAGGGAATTGTTGATGTCATGAGAATTCTACCTGTTTTCTATGTTTTAATGCTATATTACCTATTCAGAGCGTCAATAAGAACTATGCCTGATGCTCCACTTTTGGAACTTTTAGATACAGAATAGTGTTTACTTAACCACCTCTCTTGAGGGTAACTCTCATAACAAGTCGGTAAGTCGCCGCGCTATCCAATAGGTGTTATCATGTCCAAAGGCACTCCAAGTATGGGTAAGAGACAAAAGTCAACTCACATCCGTTGTCGTCGTTGCGGCCGTCATTCTTACCATAAACAAAAAGGCGTATGCTCATCTTGTGGATATGGTAAAACTGCACGTATGCGTAAGTACCAATGGAGTAAGAGAAATCGCTCCATGGGTAGCAAATAATCTAGTCTTATATTAGCAAAGTGCTAAGACCCTAATGACTGAGCGAGGTTTGTTCTGTATGTGTGGTATCATTGGTATTGTTGGTAGTCCTGAATACTCAGTTGCTTCGGATATATACGATGGATTACTAGTCCTCCAACATCGAGGTCAAGATGCGGCTGGTATTGTCACATTCGATGAACATAATCTTTACCACAGAAGAGCCAATGGTTATGTCAGAGATATATTCAAACAAAGGCATATGAAATCACTCCAAGGATCTGTAGGTATTGGGCATGTTAGATACCCTACTGCAGGTAGTTCCTCAGTTGCTGAAGCACAACCTTTCTACACGAATACACCATTTGGTGTCAGTTTGGCACACAATGGGAATTTGAATAATACTGAAGAAATACTTGATAGTTTACTTGAATATGATCATCGAAGAATCAATACAAGTTCAGACTCAGAGGCATTGCTTAATTTGCTTGCTGCTGAGATTCAACGTTCACTTAATGGACGCCCTGGAGGTATAGGGATGTTAAATTCAGAAGATATTTTTCGAGCAATTGAAAGAACGCACATGCGAGCGGAAGGAAGTTACAGTGTAGTGTCGTGTATTACTGGTTGGGGGATTGTCGCATTTAGAGACCCCAATGGAATCAGGCCGTTATGTATGGGTACTAGAAATGTCAATGGATTCACGGAGTACGCATTTGCATCTGAAAGTGCTGCATTAATGACATTAGGATTTGAATTAGAACGAGATGTCTCACCTGGTGAAGCAGTAATAGTTCGAAGAGATGGGCAGTTCTCTGCTAAACAATGCCATCCAGAACCTCAACATCGTCCTTGTATATTTGAGCATGTATATTTCGCACGTCCCGATTCTGTTATCGATGGAGTATCTGTACATTCAGCACGCCTTAGAATGGGATCTTCTCTTGCTCGTAAAATTATGAAGATCAAACCTGAACATAATATTGATGCAGTAATTCCTGTCCCAGATAGTGGTTGTATTGCTGCTTTAGAATTAGCGAGAGAATTAGAAGTTCCTTACAGAGAGGGTTTTGTCAAGAATAGATACATCGGTCGTACTTTTATCATGCCGGGGCAATCAGTTAGAAAAGATTCAGTTAGGAAAAAATTGAACACAATTGAAAGTGAATTTACAGGTAAAACTGTACTTATTGTCGATGATAGTATAGTTAGGGGTAACACCTCTAAGAGAATTGTTGAAATGGCTAGGAAGGCAGGTGCCAAGAAGGTATTCTTTGCATCTGCTGCACCCCCTATAATCCATCCAAATGTGTATGGTATAGATATGCCAGCCAAAAATGAATATGTTGCTCATAATCGTTCTAATTTGGAAATATGTGAAGCAATCGGTGCAGATTGGATGATTTATCAAGATCTTGATGACCTAGTTGAAGCATGTCTTGGTGCAGGCGAGAATAATATCGCTACGTTTGACTGTTCTTGTTTTGATGGAGTTTACGTAACTGGTGGGGTTACTGAAGAATATCTGAATAGAATTGAAAAATCCAGAAATGATAATGCTAAGAAATCTGCTCCTGCTTAGTGCATTCACCAGTTAGGATGAAAGAGTATTGATGCTCAGTATATTCATGCACCCTACTATCGATATCGCCAAAAGTGTCGAAACTAGTGGAATTCCTTCCTCAACTTGTTCTATGCCAAATGGAAGTTTAGCTGTCGGTGATGATGACGGATCTGTATCTATTTTCAATAGTGGAGGCGAATTAATTGAATCTCATCAAATCGAAGGGAAAGTAATCGGTCTGATTTATTTAGAAAATACTCTAGTAGTCGGTTCTAGCATTTCTGGGGTCTCGATTATTTCTGATTCACCCAAAAATCTCCATTTGAGTTCTGGTTGTGAAATTCTTATAGCATCAGGTTCTGATTTTCTTGTTTCAGATGGATCTGGTATTTTATATCGTTTTAATCACATTGGTGAATTGTTATGGGAAAAAGAAATCGGACATATGACACATATATCAAGTAACTTTGAAGGGACTTTTTTGGCGGTTGCTCTAGATAGTGGTGGGGTGATAATACTCAATAATAATGGAGATATTTTACATGATTCTCCAGCTTCATTAGATGATATAGAAACGATTTCTTGTATGGTCTTCCGTAAAGATGTTTTAGTCATTGCCAGAAACTCACTTGGGCTAATAATTGATGACAGACCTGAGAATCGCGTTGAATGTTGGAGTGTAGGAAGAGGCATCATTCATACTAGTGAAATGGAAAGTCTCGTTAATTCTATTTGCAGTACATCTGAAGGAGTCATTTTAGGTTGTTTCAACGGCGAATTATTAAATTTAGTAATAGGATCTAATCATCAAAAACTATTAGCTAAATTCAATTACCCTATCTCAAATATACTAATTTGGAATGATTCTATTCTGGTGGCATCGTGGTTTGATATAGCCCGAGTTGATTTAGATGTAGGGGTAATATGGAGTCTTGAGCATATTGGTATTGTTGAGCATATTTCACCAATAGGTGCATCCAGAGTTGCGGTTTTAGGTGATGATAAAAAACATAGAGATCCCTGCCCGATATACATCATAGATCCTGATTCCGAAATTAAATCAACAGATTTCTCAATAGATAATTTCGATAGTTCATCCGATTCTAACGAATTTTCAGGAGCACTCTCGGATGACGAAGAAAAAGCATCATCTCAGAGGCCAGAATTGCCAATAAACTCCTCAGAGATTTTTGATGCATTAGATGAAGAATTAGAAATCAAGGTAGGTGAACCAGTTATTGAAATAGATTTACTAGAAAATTTATCTAATTCTGCTAAGTCACTAAATCTGCCACCAATAGTAGATGTAGGTGAAGATAAAACCATATCTTCCGATAATGAAGGTAATGCAATAGTTCTACTTGATGGTAGTAAATCTTACGATCCTGATGGTTTCATAAAGAATTGGTCATGGGAAAATGAGCAAGGAAAAATAATTTCTGAAAATTCTCAAGTCAAAGTAAAACTCTCAAGAGGTGTTCATGTATTTTTCTTAACAGTATTTGATGATAAAGGTGCTTCTTCTAAGGCTACATTGACTATACAAATAACCTAATCTGCATAAATTTGTACTTTAGTTGTATACCAGATGACTCTTGCATTGTTTTCCCATGAATCATCATCTGACATCCCATCTAACAGTATGGTGCTTCCTACAGCCAAAAAGGCAGGATTTACTGTTGTATTAGTACCCCAAGGATATTCGTCATTAGCTTCTGAGAAAATATCCCATTTTTGTGTGATTATTTCATGATTTATTAATTCCTGTTCAAACATTCGATATTCAAAAGATACAGAACGGAGCGCATAATCCGCGACTTGAAATACACAATAATGTGACGGTCTTGTGAATGATGTATTTTCAGTAATTGTCATATTTAGGGCACAAACTTGTCCATTCAACATTCCTTCTCCGTCACCATTATCATTATATCCAAGGATTATTGTGACATTTGTTTCTTCAGTTAATTCAGGATGAATCACTTCTACTAGTGTAAATCTTAGCCCTGCATCTCCATTGGGTTCTAAATCCGAGTGATCTGGAACTCCATCATCATCTGAATCTGATAGTCCTGTTTGATAGTCATCAAAGACAATATCTGCAACACTGAGACCGATTAGTATTCCAATAATCATTGCAGAAAAAATGGCTATGCGGACATTTTTTTCTTCAAACATGTTGCTACCCATAAGTTATGCGAAAGAGTTTTTTAATTTCAACGCATTGTAAAAAAATTAGGATTCTAATGCAGAAAGTGCTGATTTCAAAGCAGGGATTGCTTCTTCCCAAGTTGCAACAATACCATAATCTGCAACTCCGAATATAGGTGCATCAGGGTCCTTGTTTATTGCTAGAATATATTTGCTAGATCTCATACCTGCAAGGTGTTGAATGGCTCCAGATATACCTACTGCAATATATAATGAAGGTGTTACTGTTTTTCCAGTTTGTCCTACTTGCATTCTATGAGGCATACCCCATTCATCAACGACTGCTCTACTAGCGCCTACCGCTGCTCCAACTATGTCTGCAATATTTTCAAGATGAGTGAAATTATCTATTGATCCCATGCCTCTGCCTCCAGATATAATTATATCAGCTTCTGTGACATCTAATCGTTCACTTGCTTTGTTAATTGCCTCTTGGATTGATATTTTTATATCTGCTGACTGATTAACCGTATTAATCGGTGCATTGCCGCCTGATTCAGCAGCATCAAAGGCATTTGGTCTCAATGTGATTACTGCATCACCTGAGATTGTTAATGTTTCAACAGCCTTTCCTGAATATATTGGTCTTTCAACTGTCAGACCTTCTGAAATAGATACAATATCTTGGATAACTGGTATACCTCTCTTAGCCGCAAGTCTTGCTGCAATTTCTCTTCCATTAGGTGATGCGGAAATTAGAATTTTCCCTTCACAAACAGAATTTAATGCAGCACTCCAAGCTCCTCCATCAAAGATATCAAAGCAATCTCCAACTACTGAAATTACTTTTTCCACCCCATTTATTTCCGATGCCTCAGATGCAGCCCTTCCATTAGGACAGATTACTATCGACTTCGAACCTACGCTAGATGCAGCGCCGATCAACTGATATGTTGTTGGGTGAAGAGTATCACCATTTGTTTCTGCTATTATTGTAAAACTCATTTTATTCACCTCAGATTACATTTGCCTCATTACGTAGTTTTGATACTACCGTAGGTACATGTTCAGCACCATCGAATTTTTGTCCCGCCGCTTTTTCAGGGGGGGGTGTTTGCGAATCTAAAGTTACATTTGAACTACTCAAATCCACTCCTAAATCAGCTGATGTCATTGATTCAATAGCTTTCTTCTTTGCCATCATAATGCCTCTGACATTGGGTCTTCTGAGTTCTGTAGTTCCTTTATCAAAAGCAAAAACACTTATTCCATCAACAGATACTTTCTCAGTTCCATTATTGCTGGGTCTCATTGTAATGTATTTTCCATCAGTAAAACTTACTTCTGAGACTAATGTTACACATGCTGCGTCGAGTATTTCTGCAACTCCTGGACCAGTAGACCCGCCATTAGTATCTGCGGCTTGTTTGCCACAAAGTATCACGTTTGCATCAAATTTCTTAATGACAGCCGCTAGAAGTTGTTGTGTGTGAGTGCTATCTTTAACTCCCTCATCAGAAATATGAATAAGAGTATCTGCTCCTACTGCGGCAGCATCGGTTAACATTTTCTTTGATCTATCTGGTCCACAAGTAATAGCAATCAGTAGTCCATTATTCGCATCTTTCATTTGTAATCCAGATTCTAGAGCATATTCATCATATGGGCTCATAGACCATTTGCTTACTGAATTTTCATCAACTTTCCCTTCAGAAATAATAATCTTGGCGGTAGTATCTGGAACTTGTTTTAGTAGTACAGCAATATTCATAATTTTCCCTCTATTTACTTCGAATGTTTTTTCATGTTTTAATTTAACTTATCGTCAATTAGTCTTATGCTTCTCTCGTGAATGCTTGAATCCCAGTAATATGTCTGCCAATAATCAAATTATGTATGTCATGTGTTCCTTCGTAAGTTTTTACAGATTCTAGATTTGCCATATGTCTCATGATTGGGTACTCGTCAAGAATTCCATTAGCACCATGGATGTCTCTAGCAACTCTAGCAATTTCTAGGGCAATATCTACATTATTCATTTTAGCAAGAGAAATATGTTCAGGTATCCATACGCCAGCATCTTTCTTCTGGCCTAAGTGATAAGCCAATAACTGACCTTTTGTAATTTCCCTAAGCATCCAAGCTAATTTATTTTGAACAAGTTGGTAAGATGCTATAGGATGATTAAATTGTATTCTACTCATAGCATAGTCTTTGGCAGAATCAAAACAGGCTTGAGCCGAACCAAGAGCACCCCATGATATTCCAAATCTTGCATTATTTAGACAGGAAAATGGGCCTCTCAATCCTTTGACTCCTGGAAGCATACGATCTTTAGGAATCTTACAATCTTGGAATACCAGTTCACTTGTGACACTAGCCTTTAGTGAGTGTTTACCTTTCATTTCAGGAGCTGAAAATCCAGGGTCATTTTTCTCAACAATGAATCCACGAATCACACCGTCTAATTTCGCCCAAACTACCGCAACTTCAGCTATGGTTCCATTTGTAATCCACATTTTAGCTCCATTTAATAGATAATGATCTCCTTTATCTTCAGCTTTAGTTATCATATCTCCAGGATTTGAACCATAATCTGGTTCAGTTAATCCGAAACAACCGATCCATTCGCCACTAGCCATTTTTGGAAGATAATAATTTTTTTGTTCTTCACTACCAAAATCCCAGATAGGATACATTGCCAAAGATCCTTGCACACTTGCAAAAGATCTTAATCCACTGTCTCCTCTTTCCAGTTCTCTACAAATTACTCCGTAAGCAGTGTATGAAAGACCAGGGCATCCATATCCCTTGAGCGGTGCTCCAAGAACTCCCATTTCTCCCAAAGCGACTCTCCATTCATCAGGGAAAACCCCTTCTCTACACGCATTTTCAATATTTGGTATGACTTCTTCATCAACCCAATCGCGAACCATATCGCGAACCATTCTCTCTTCTTCACTCAATAGTGAGTCAACATCGTAGAAGTCTAATGCCTCATATGCCATAGTTATCATTCACGGGCAATAATAGGGGCCAAATGAATGTTACTAATTAGACCCTTAGATTCAACGGACTATCTTTTCCTTCGTACTTTCCTTTTAGCATCTATTTTCTCTTGCTCATTACCGAATTTCATAGTCATCCAATGTTGCATTTTAGGCGATGCTGTATATACTAAAGTTAATAGTAGCATAAAAATCGTTAGTGGTATTAAGAATCCAACAATTCCTCCGAGGACAAGTCCAATCCCTCCCGATTCTTCAGTTGAATGAAACTCAATCATTGTACCTCGACTTGTGATTATCCATCCACTATCTTTTCCAGTATCCCATGTTCCTATTATTCGTTCACCAGATATTGTAGCATCAAAATTTATAGCATCATCATTATCCAACCAAGGATATGTTGAGTTTGTTTCTATATTATGCTCTAATAGAGAAAATGGTGCAACAATAATCAATGACCTAGCCTCTTCTTGATGACTTAATTGCATAAATTTCCCATCGACTCCTTTTATGTCACTAACTGATAATTCACTCTGTAAAGCGCCTTCTGTATGAAGTCTAATCATCCCTATTTGTAAATCACTAGATACAGATGTGCAGTATTGCACATAACTGGTAGGACAAATCACGCTGGTCCAGGGGTAGAAACTTCCACCTATCCAAGTTAGGACATGATCTCTATCAATTATTCCAATACCATCTGTAGATGATGAGATTACACATAGCATGAGTTCATTGTGACAATCAATACTAGTGACATCTCCTTCACCTCTACCTTCAATGAGGTGAGTTTCAAGCCCTCCATCTCCCTGAGCTCTGATACGCCATAGCCATCCATCATCTCCTCCTACATATGCCCATGAGCCAGCAGTATTCCAAGCAACTGCATTCAATTGCGTTTGTCCAAAGTTTAGTTGTTCACCAGCTTGTGTAAGAGAGTAGTCATCTGATGCATAACGCAAAATCATCCCTTCATCACCGACTAAGAAAGCAGTACCTCCTCCTGGATGCCAATCTGCCCCTCTCATTGTTTGTTTATCTGTTGCCGAGAGAGGTATTTGAATTTCAGGTCTTTGAGCAAATATAATTTCAGCATAACCATCCACGCCATAAATCAAAATTCTACTTCCTTCTGGATTTTCTGCTATCCCTTGAATTCCTAGATCATCATCGTCAAGAATTATTATTGAATCTAATTCTACAGCTGATTCTGCACTAACTATTGGTGATACTAATACTGTCATCATCATTACTACAATCAGTACCGCCACTCTCACACCCATAGTAGCCCGAATACGGACATAGGTTTAGCCCTGTTTAATATGCCTTCAGATGTTATCCTTCTCTCGTAGTATTGAATAAGCAATTAGTGCGCGGATGACTTATGGAGAGATTCGACGTTAAGCGAGGATTGATGAAACAAATTATGGCAGATGGTGGATTATCGGTATTGGGTAAGAAATATTTTGATAATGTAGAGGCCGAGGGTGAAACCTCTTTTTCCGGCTCTCACGATATAATGATTTCAATTAAAGCATATTTTTCAGAAAACGGTGCATTAGTAATTGATGTTAAGAATGTTCCACCTAATTTTGATGATCCTGAAGCAATGAAAATAGCTCAAGATAGTCGTCGTAGATGGACTCAATTTTTAGATGAAGCAACTGGATATAACTCAAAGCAGCGCGGCGACAAAGCCAAGGAATGGGGTAAAAAAGCCTCTAAAGCGAAGTCAGCAGTTAATGCAGCTCGCCATTTTATGAAGATGTCTTCAAACGTTTCTTCTGAAAAGAAAGAACAGGCTGAGTCCTTAATTCAAGAAATTGAGTCCGCATTAGAACAGGGCGAAAACACTAGGGCTGCTGGCCGTGGTGAGAAACTGGACAAGTTATTCAAATAAATAAAAGGTGATTAGATGAGTAATCCTGACCCTCTTTCACTTCTTAACGAAGAGGGGCGCGACAAGATAGAGAGAATGTTCAGTAGTTGCGAAGAGATTGTCGGCCTCAATCATGTTGCAAAGATTATCTCTGGCGAAAAAAGTCATTCAGGCGACAATCAATTGAATGCGTACATTGGTCTTGAACCAAGTGGAAAAGCACATTTAGGTTGGATGATACTCGCTGAAACTATGCAGAAAATGCTAGATGAGGGCGTGAATATTACTGTTTTATTGGCCGATTGGCACGCTTGGGTTAATGATAAATTTTCTAGAGATATGGAGAAGATTTCCTTAGCAGCGGACTATATGTCAGAGGTATTCAGAGTTTTACTAGGCCACCCTAAAGAAGGTTCAGGACCAGGTGAAATTAGATTCATACGAGCTTCCGAAATGATGGATTCTGGGAAATATTGGGAGAGAGTGTTAAGATGTTCTAAAAATATGAGTTTATCTCGAGTACGAAGAACATTCAGCATTATGGGAAGAGATGAAGATTCTTCCGATCATGATTTATCTGCTTTCTTTTATCCTGCTTTACAATCAGCAGATATATTTGAATTACAAATTGATATAGCATTGGGTGGCATGGACCAAAGAAAGGCACATATGTACATGAGAGAGGTTGCAGATAGAAATAAATGGGTTAAAGCTACATGTATTCATACTCCAATGTTGTCAGGATTAAAAGGTGCAGGCGGGCGAATGGATTCTTATGATCATAAGATGTCTAAATCAGACCCTAATAACGCTATATTATTGCATGATACTCCAAAAAAATTAGATAAGAAATTACGTAAAGCATTCTTAGAAGTGGGTAATGATAACTCTGCAATATATGAAATTGCAAAATATGTTTTGTTTCCAAGATTAGGTAAACTGGTAGTAGAACCTAAGCCAGAATTTGGCAAACCATCTGAATGGCATAATATTGAGACATTTATTTCTGCAATTAATGATGGCGAAGTGCATCCATTTGATGCTAAAATGGCAATTTCCAGAGGTTTACAAGAAATTTTAACTCCGATTTCTATGTATTTTTCGGACAAATCGGACTTATTAGACACCATGAATTTAATCACCGGCTCGCAGTAATGCGTTTTGATAATTGACTGCTTGAACCTAGTTTCATAGTAGGTATGATAACTATCTTTCTTTGCGACAAGGTTCGAGGAGTTGTATGACAGAGGTAGGAATCGACGATATAGCGATACATTTCCCGAAATTATATTTCGATATGGAAGATTTTGCAAAATTCCGTGGTGCGGATTTTGGTAAATTAAATCGAGGGCTAGGTCTGAAAGCAATGGCGATCCCTGATGTTCATGAAGATACTGCAACTATGGGTGCTAATGCTTGTGCTCGTTTAATTGATAGAAATAATCTTGATCCAAATAAAATTGGTAGAATTTATCTTGGTACTGAATCAGCACTTGATGGAGCAAAACCTACTGCTACGTATATCATGGATATGCTAGAGCAAAGGTACCAAGGCGAATATGGATTGGATTGTTTCAGACATTGTGATGTTGTAGATTTGACCTTCGCTTGCATTGGTGCGGTTGATGCAATGCATAATACTCTCGATTGGGTAGCAAGAGGTGGTGAATCACAAGATAGGATGGGGATAGTAGTTTTTGCTGATAATGCCAAATATGACCTTGAGTCATCGGGTGAATATACTCAAGGGGCGGGCGGAGGAGCAATTCTAATTCGCCATAATCCTCGATTAATCGTTATTCCTGACAATTGGGGTGTATCTACAATGCCGGTACATGATTTTTTCAAACCAAGAAGAGAAGTTGATATGAAAACAGTTGTTGAAAATGTCTTAGATTTAGCTGAAGAGGCCGGAGAAAAACCAAGAAAAGCTGGCTTAGTTGAAAGAATTCTTGATGTGTTACCTCTTTCTTCACTTAAGGATAATATCTTATTCGAATCTAAAACATTGAAAATTCATAAAGATACACCTGTATTTGATGGTCAATTCTCAAATCGATGTTATTCTGAGTCTGTAAAGCAAGCATTCATCAATTTTAGAGCGGAAGCAATACGTTCAGGTCGGTATAATCCTGAGAATGACGAGATTCTTACCAATCAGTGGAAGAGAATAATTGTACATTTGCCCTACGCATTTCAAGGTAAGAGAATGTTCCCTGATGTATTCCGTCATGATAGACGACATCTACCTTTATGGGATGATATAATCAAAGAAATAGGCGAAGAACCTCTCTCTGAAAACTTTGAAGACACAGTAGATGGATATGAAGAGTTTGAGAAAGCAAATGATCAATATAGACGGTTAATTTCTAAGACTCCATTGTTTAAGGAATTTGTAGAGGCAAGAATCGAAAAAGCTCAACGTGCATCAAGTTTAGTGGGTAATCAATATACTGGGTCTATTTTTCTAGCATTAATGTCTACCATTGAATCTGACTTCTTAGATGATGAAGTGATGATTGGTGAAAGAATTGGTCTTTGTGGTTATGGTTCAGGTGCCAAAGCAAAAGTCTTTGAAGGAATAGTACAATCTGAATGGAAAGATGTTGCTACGGAATTTAATCTATTTAATCGCCTTACTGAAAGGCATCCTATCAATAAAGAAATTTATGAATCTCTTCATCGTGGTTCTCAGAAAGAATCGGTTGTTCCGCCTAAAAAAGAATTTGCATTACTATCAATCGGTGGAGTTGATGTTCTGGAAGGCCAGAGAAAATATTCATGGATTGAATAATTTCTAATCTATTAGATTTTTATTCAGGGTTTAATCGCTCTATTAATGACAATTCGTTGAACTTCCTGAGTTCCTTCATAAATTTGAGTTATTTTAGCGTCTCTGAAGAATCTTTCAACTGGGAAGTCAGTAGTATATCCATATCCTCCAAGTATTTGCACGGCTCTTTCGGAAACCCACATAGCAGTATCTCCTGCGAATAGTTTAGCCATACTTGCTTCTTTTGTATGTCTGGTCCCTCCTTCTTCGTAATGCTTCTGTTTAGCCCATGCTGCTTTGTAAACCATCATTCTCGAAGCCTCAATTTGTGTCGCCATATCTGCAAGATAATTTCCAATACTTTGATGATGAGAGATTGGTTTTCCAAATGCTTGTCTCTCATATGAATAATTTAATGCTGATTCAAATGCACCTTGAGAAATACCTAATGCCTGTGCAGCAATACCGATTCTGGAATTATCCAATGCATTCATAGCAATGGGGAATCCCTCTCCAACATTTTTCAAGACATTTTCCACTGGTACCTTACAGTTTTCTAGTAATAGTACACATGTATCAGATGATCTTATTCCTAATTTCTCCTCTTTTTTTCCTACAGTAAATCCTTCCATCGATGAATCGATAATGAATGCAGTAGTCCCCCCATGTTTTTTCACTCCATAATCCGGATGATCGACATCTTTTGCAAACAAAACATAGATATCTGCGCTCTGTCCATTAGTAACCCACATCTTCTCTCCATTAATTATGAAGTCCTTACCATCATCAGATAATTTTGCTTTACAAACCATCGCGGCTGCATCAGTGCCGGCCCCTGCCTCAGAAAGAGAATAAGCGCCAATTTCCTCTCCAGTAAGTCTGGTTAAGTACTCTTCTTTTTGTTTTTCATTTCCGTGAAGTGCTATAGTTTTAGCACACAATCCTACATGTACACAATACATTACAGCAAATGATGGATCTACTCTAGCAAGCTCTTCAATGATTATGGCTTCAGATATATCATCAACTGGCATACCTCCATATTTTTCGGGAATAGTGATGCCCTGCAAGCCATATTCGCAGAATTTCTTCCACTCATCTAACGGGGGTAAAGCGTTCCTATCACGTTCTAAACAGGTAGGTGCTAATACCTCTTCTGCGAAGCCACGAACCATCTCTCGAATCATGCTTTGTTCTTCTGTTTCCATGAATTCCATTATCTCACCTAACACTCCGAAGTCAATGGTGTTGTTAATGTCTCGTAATGATAAATGTTACAACTTCTCTCAATCGAAGATTTGAAAGCGGTCGTCAGTTGGGCGCAGGTCGAGAATTAGTATGGCGGATAGCGATTATTACGAATTTGGTGTGGCACATGGAAGAAAATACACTCTCGAACATCTTTGGTTACAAGTATTAGATCCGAAGAAAATCGACTCTCAAATTAAGATTGGAATAAGTGAGTTTGTTCGAGCAGAATATGGAGATATTGTTAGAGTAATTTTAACAAAACCTGAAGATGATTCAGAATTTAAATCAGAAGATTCTGATGCTGATGAAGAAGAGGTTACACAAGATGATGATGCAGGAACACCTATGACTACTGGTGATGAAGTGGGACTTGAAGATTTACTACTTACTGTAACTACTGAGCATGATAAATTACTCATTAATGCACCATTCCCTTGTAAGATAGTTTCTTTAAATGGGGATATTGAAGATAATCCAGATCTTGTTAATGATGATGCTTATGCAGATGGTTGGTGTGTTATTGTTCAACCTCATGAGTTCGATGAAGATCAGTTTTTAGATGAAACAGAATATATTGAATATCTAAATGAAGTTTAATCATGGCCATGATAGTATAGGCCAGGTTTGATAATTCTCATTGTTCCAATCAATATTTTCTAAAGATTTCAGAACTTCTTCTTGATGTGTGATATTTTTCTCAATTTGTATTCTAAACAACCACCCTTTGAGCATTCCTAATTTAGGTCCAGGTTGAATACCTGTAACTCTTGAAAGCGTGATTCCATCTACAAGAGGCGAAATATTATCCGTAGTATTTTTTAATTTATTTAACTCCTCAATAAATTCTAAAGGTTGATGATATTCAAGAATTGCTAATTTTTGCTCATTAGAGAGATAAATTATGAATCTTCTAATACTTTCTATATTTTCTTCAAATTTCACATTTTTATAATCATGTAAGAAAGATATTAATCTTAATTCTTTTTTAGAAAATTTGAGATTATCTCTAAGTTTGGAATAAAGTTCCGAACCATTACATTCATTTCTTCGCAAGATTCTAGCTAATGTTACTAATGGATTATTTCTACTTGAATCATTTAAGTCAATTGATATATTTTTTAATATCATCTGTAATACTCCTGTTTCTTCCATTTTTTGCAATATTTCAAAAGATTTTTTACTTGCTAATATCTTTTTAAATTCCTCACCTATTCTTTCATTAGATACTTTTTGCAACATTTCCTTATTTTCTATAATTGCTTTCTCTAAATCATTGTCCAAAGATCTTACAGTAATTCCATCTTTATCTAGGAATCTAAATGCACGCATGATTCTCAAACCATCTTCTGCTATTCTTTCTGTAGCATTTCCAACTGTTCTTATTATGTCATATTGCAAATCTTTTTTCCCATCAAATAGATCTATTATGATTCCATTTTCATCTATTGCCATAGCATTAATTGTAAAATCACGACGGGCTAAATCAAGTTCAATATGCTGCCCGAAAACAACATTATCAGGTCTTCTTCCATCTCCATAGTTTCCTTCTTCGCGCAAAGTAGTGACTTCCCATTCACCTTTATTTCCCTCATCTAATCTCACTATTACGGTGCCATAATCTTCTCCAACGGGTATAGTCCTTGGAAATAATCGTTTGACTTCATCTGGAGTCAATGTAGTCGCAATATCTAACTCAAATGGTGATTTTCCAAGTAATACATCTCTTACCCATCCTCCTACAATCCATGCTTTCCCTTCTGTTCTCAGTCTTTGTAAGACTAATTTATCTTCAGATGTAAGAAGATTCCGAGGGTCACTCATGTATGCTCGTATATGCATTAGAACATCAGGTCTTCGGGCATCAGAACTAACAGTGATGCACTTCTCGCGTTCAGTATGAAGGTCGAGTTAGTGCCATTAGAGGTTCTAAGACCTCATGAGCAAATACTTCCAAAAAAAGTAGATCAACTTGAAAAAATGACTCATAGATGGAATGCTTACACTAAGCCATTGCTGATAGATAGAGCGACTGGTACAATTCTTGATGGTCATCATAGATATAATGTTGCCCAGAGATTAGAACTATTATGTGTACCATGTGTACTTATTGATTATTTAGAAGATAGCTTGATAGAACTTGATGTTTGGCCCAACTGTGGTCGTGATAAAGTCACGAAAAATGAAGTAATTCAGGCTGCACTTTCAGGAAATTTATTCACACCTAAAACTAGTCGTCACAGGCTTTCTGACCATTTACCACCTATCGCAGTTCCATTGTCTAGACTGAGAAAACCTGCGATATAGTATTTATTCAATACTTTTCATGAACATCTGAGCGGAATTAGATATAGATTCACTTTCTGAATTTTGTAAATCTGTTATGATTTTAATTAGAACTTCATCATTCTGTTTTTTTCCGAATAAATCTTCTATTATACGCGCTCTTAAGACATTACTTCTTTTTTCATCAATTAATATTTCTTTTCTTAATTCATTAGCTTCAATTGTATTATTTCTTCTTAAAATTCCTGAAATCAATTTATCATTAGATGAATTAATAATAGCCTTAGTCAAATTTTCCATTTCACTCCACTTTTTATCTTTTAGAGAATGAATAATTGATTTAACCATTTGT
>Ga0209425_10001197_pt1 | contig 30381 bp, 21 predicted proteins | sample COG_05_FD_184749 | JGI IMG/M metagenome (GOLD analysis project Ga0209425, IMG submission 184749) | Pelagic Microbial community sample from North Sea - COGITO 998_met_05 (SPAdes) (version 2) | ecosystem: Environmental > Aquatic > Marine > Neritic zone/Coastal water | place: Helgoland, sampling...
AGCAGGAGGGGCAAAGAATGTCGATTTCAGAGTATTTGGAAAGATAGCTGCATCTTGGGTTGCAAGTCTTCCTGCTGCAGGATTTGGTGCTGTAACACTGTACGTTGCTATGGGTTCAGACCCATTGAAATTAATTGTCGTACTTCCTATCTCATTCTTGCTAGTAGGCTATGTAATATGGAAAACTAGTGGTGATGAAATATTTGTAGAAGATGCATTGGCAGATGCTGGAGCAGATAGTGGAAAATACGACCCTACAGTTTTCGAATTATTCCACACTCATGCAGAAGCAGTAGAAGAGACCGTCAACCACATGTTAACTGCAGTAAAAAAGAGCGCATCTGGAGAAGATGCATCAGAAGAAATTGATGCTACAATTAAGGCTGAGTTGAAAGCAGACGATATCAAAAATGCATTGAGAGAGAAAGTGAGCAGTAAAGGCTGGAAGCTACTAATAGACAGCGATGAGTTCCTTTACATGCTTGGAAGACAAGACAGAATAGCAGATTATGCACAGAATGTTGCTGAACAGCTGTCTTTCAGAGAGCTTTACACTAATGAAGAAGCAAGAAAAATGGTAATCGAGATGGCTGAAGCAGTACAAAAGACCGCAGCCATTTACGAAGATACTGTTCTACACCTGAGAGATCTAACACTTTCTGGATATACTAAGAAAGGAAGAACTGAGTTAAGAGAATTAATCCATCGAGTAAACCTTGCAGAACATGAGGCAGACTTAGTTGAAAGTCGTGCAGCAGGGTTCGTATTTAGAGAAGGAGTAGATGACCCTCTTGCAGCAGTACATATGTATAGAGTATTACAAAGACTCGATGATGTTGCAAATTCTTGTGAAGATGCAGCTAATGCATTCTTACCGATTGTTTACAGTTAGTTAGACCAACCGATTTCTTCCAGTAGGGAATTAACATCGGTAGATTGAATCTTATTTAGAGTAGGTTCGAAGACTCTCCAAGCAGCATATCCAACAAACATACCAGAAAATAAATCAAACATGTAATGTTGTTTTGTTGTGAGAATACTAATGCATAATAATGACCATTCTATCCACAGTAGAACTAAGAATGGTTTTGCCCACTTAGTTTCTGAATAATTATTATTTAACCAATGAGTCATCATTCTTGCAAGACAATATGAATGAACAATGTGCAAACTTGGCCATGCATTCCAGGGCTTATCAGATGTATGTATAAATTCAAACAGTATTGTCTCTATACCATTCATTGAGTCCCAGTCAATAGCATCTCTCATGTCAACTTCTGCAGGAAATAGTAGAAAGAAAATTACACAAAATAGTGTAGCTAAGATCAGCATTTGCATTGCTGAAACTAATTCTAAACGACCTTTATCATCCTTGGGAGCTAAAATTAATGTAGCAGGATAGAATAAATACAAAGCAGCATATGGAATAATCATCCAATTAATTACTGGAACTGAGCGATCATAAGAATTCTCAGGGAATACCGAAAATGCATCATTAAGATATAAATGTGCAATATTATTCGAACCGAAATAAGGTACTGCAATGAATATTATACCCAGTAAAAATACTTCTAATGGAAATAAATTCCCATTCATCATTTCACGACGAGCCCATGTTTTCCCCCAGAAACCTTTCCAAGGGAATGTCAGTTTTTGTAACTTTGACAATTCTTCCATGAGACACTACGAAAAATTAACTGTATTTAGTATAATTGATAAAAATAGAGATTTCTTCAATCTAAGTAAACTATACGATCAGCCATCCTTTCTGCTATTTTGGGGTCATGAGTGACATATATAGCAGGTATTGATAATGACTTAATCATTTTCCTCACCTCTAATGATAGTGATTCTTTGATATTTGAATCTAAGCTAGATAGAGGTTCATCTAGAAGTATCATTTTTGGTTCTGCGATTAAAGAACGTGCTAAGGCAACTCGCTGAGATTCACCACCTGAGAGATTCTGAATCTTACGAGTGCCAAAATCCTTCAAACCTACTAACTCGAGCATCTCAGATATCTTATTAATTGAATGATTAGGTGGCAGACCAAATCTAAGATTTTCATGTACATTTAAATGAGGGAACAATGCAAGATTTTGAAATACCATTCCAATTCCTCTTTTCTCAGGAGGGAGATTTTTCAAGTCTTTACCGTTAAATAATATCTTTCCAGAATCACTTTCCTCTAAACCACAGATAATTCTCAAAAGAGTAGATTTACCTGAACCAGATGGCCCTAGTAACGCTACAATTTCATTATTATCAACTTTTAAATTGAAGTTGGATAATACTAAATCACCATAAGATTTAGTAATATTTTCACAAGATAGCATCAAAATTCACCCCCACTACCAACTGGTCTGAATCGCTCCACACTAATGAATAAAACTAATGTAATCAATAACAAAATTGTTCCTGCAGCATTTGCAGCGGGTCTCAATATAGGATCGTACCCGGGTCTACTTAGTAAATCACCAATCATTACTGGGAGTGTTGTATATTCAGTAAATCTCAATACTACCCAAGATGCACCAAATTCTCCTAGTGATATTGCGAAAACAAGACTTGATGCGACAATAATTGAAGGAGTTAACAGAGATATACGTATGAAAATTAATCTTTTTAGATAATTTGCTCCAAGTAATGATGCAGCTTCTTCAAGACGAGGATTAAGATTTCTCATTGCAGGTAAAAGAACTCTGACGACGAAAGGAGTTGTTAACATTAAGTGACCATACAATGGAATCCACCAACTTCGAGCTATTTCAGGATCTGTACGCATTAAACCGAGTAATACCCCTAATCCGACCATTACTGCTGATAATGCTAGAGGCAACATTACTAAAACATCTAAAATAGTTGCAGATTTGGGATTTGTTTTTTCTAAGTTGAAAATTGTATCTGCAAGTAAGAAACCTATAGGTAGTGACAAAAAAATAGTCATTAGAGCATATCCAATTGATGTCTTGAGTGACTGGTAGGCATTTGTTGGAGAACGACTTCCTCCAAATGCAGATTCCCAACCATCTAAGGAAAAAGTCATCATATTATTTTCTCTAATCATAAATGAAGAAGAGATGAGAGATAACATTGGAGAAATAATAAAAATCAACATTAAGATGATATAGAGTCCTCGTAATGATTTGAATGAAACAGATTTTCTTGCATCATTTAGAGTAGATAAATGATGGCCTGAAGATCGGGATTGTAGCCAAGATGAAATAATCAATGCAAAAATGATTGTCACCAACTGGATTGTTGATGAAGCCATAACTATCTCAGAAGGTGTACGACTAAGAGAAGGTACAGATAAACCGGCCCATTCGGACTGATTTGCCATTACAACTTCTAAATTTCTCTGAGTAGGTGTGATAAATTTTACTAAAGCAAAAGAGGTGAATGAAAAAACAAAAACTAGAGCAGAGGAAGCAGCAATGTTAGGCCACATTAGAGGAAGCCAAAAATTCCTAAATCTACTAATCTGTGTTTTCCCAGAAGGTAATAACCTACATGCTTCTTCATATGACGAATCTATTGTGGAAAGAAGTGGCTCACAGAATCTTATTACTAGAGCTAGATTAAACCATGCGTGAGCTAATAGAAGAAAATAAAATCTTACCTCTGTTGAATGGTTATAATCTGTAAGAAAACTAATCCAATCTAGAAGTGCTAAGAATCCCATAGCTACTAGAATCGACGGCATCACAAATGGAACTGTGAAAATACTTCTTAGAATATTATGATATGGCCAATTATATCTTCCAAGATTCCAAGCTAAAGGCAGACCAATAATCAAAGTAAAAATCGTAGAAAGAAAGGCAACAATAAAGGTAAATGAGATTGAATCTTTTGTCTGAAATTTATTATTAAAATCCGCAATAGTTTCGTAAATACTTCTTTCTGCTATTGAGTCAAGTTGATTCCAGGCAAGTGCTAGAGGAGCTATAACAAGAATTATCCAGGATAATATGATTATATGACGGATTTTCATAAAATCGTCTCAAGCCATAGCAGAATCCCATTCATCGAGCCACATTGAAATTTTATTGTCTATTTCTGAAATATCAATATCACAGTCAATAGGAACTAGAGAATGCCATCGATATCCTGAATCTTCAATGATATCTCCTCCTTCTATTGCGGGATACATCCAATTTATAGTAGACATTTGAGAATTGATTTCGGAAGAGACTAGCCAATCAACAAAAGTATTGGCAGACTTAGATTTATCAGAGCCGGATAAAAAGGAGACATACTCAATCTGAGAAAATGATGCTCCATTAACATCTAATGCAACTGAAGTAGTCCAATTATCTCCATAATAGGCTTCGACTCCTGGAGAATGGCAGTATGATACTACTGCATGTGCATCTCCTATGAAGCCATCACCCCATTGACCATAACCACCTGAATAATGAGATTCATAGGAAGTGGTCCAACCATCAGTAATAATTACATTATTTGACCTCATAGATTTCCACCAGTCTTCATAGTTTGTTTGATTATCATCATCTTTTGAGAAATAATCAACAGTTGCTATGAAAAAAGCACGCCCGGGACTACTAGTACGTGGATTTTGAACCGCTAATTTACCATCCCATTCAGATTCGGTAAAATCCCATAGAGATGTTGGAATTGTTACATTTTCTCCATCCACATAATTTGAATCATAATTTATGCAAACACTTCCAACATCAAATGGAATAGCCAAATCGCCATCATAAGATGAGAGTGCACGAGATGAAAATATCGAACGTTCTGTATCAAGGGGCTGGAATATATCTGCAGACAATGCTGTACCAAGATAAGAATTATCTATTCCTATTGACATATCAAAAAGACCTGTTCCTTTAGTTTGAATCGCAGTAGATAAGACACCACCTGCATCTCCAGCTCTAGTAATCTCAACGATAATACCTGTTTCATTAGAAAATTGATCAAGAAGTTCTTGAGACACGCCAAATGCATCATAAGAGACAATATTTAATTTCATATCATTATCAGATGAATCGTCATTACCTAAACATCCTGTAAATACAGAACACATCACTATTAGGCACATTAGAAATACTTTATTTTTATACATTTTTTATTCCTCCGCTGGCATTACCCAGATCAGGTCTATGGGTCGTTACTTTCGTAACCTCTCAGCAAGAGCTCCCCGATTCAGAGGAATGGTAGAATAGTATTCAATATTTCGTATTAATCATCAGATTTCATGAAAGGATAATCCCATTCTTGTGGTATATCTAAAGTTCTCTTTACTGAACGAGGGCTAATCCATCGAAGTAAATTCAGGGGACCACCTGCCTTGTCATTAGTTCCACTTGCCCTAGCACCACCAAATGGTTGCTGAGCAACTACTGCACCTGTTGGTTTATCATTAATGTAGAAGTTTCCTGCTGTGAACCTCAGTACATTGAATGCTTTTTGAATATCTGACTCATCATTGGCAAAAATAGACCCCGTAAGTGCATAAGGAGAAGATTTATCACAAATATCTAAGACTTCATCGAACTTATCATCATCATATACAAAAACAGTCAATACAGGACCGAATATTTCCTCAACCATAGTTTCAGAATCGGGATCTTCAGTTACTATTATTGTTGGTTCAATGAACCAGCCGATTGAATTATCATAATTTCCACCTACTATTACTTCAGATGACTCATTACCCTTAGCTCTATCAATATATCCAGCAATCTTGTCAAATGATCTTTTATCAATTACTGCAGTCATAAAATTAGTGAAATCTCTGGCATCTCCCATCTTTATTTTTTTAACTTCAGTACACAAATCTTCAGAAATTGAATTCCAAACTGACTTAGGAACATATGCTCGACTTGCAGCAGAACATTTCTGACCTTGGTACTCAAATGAACCTCTAAGTAATGCTACAAGTAAACCTCTATGATCGCAATTTGGATGCGCTACAACGAAATCTTTACCTCCTGTTTCGCCAACAATCCTTGGATAAGAACGAAGATTTGGTAGAGCGAGGCCTATTTCTTGCCAGAGTCCTTGGAAAGTTCCTGTAGAGCCAGTGAAATGTAAACCAGCAAAGTCAGGATTTGACAGAGCCACCTCAGTAATCTCAGCACCTGAACCAGGAAGGAAATTTATTACTCCATCTGGCAATCCTGCTTCCATCATTAACTGCATTAAAATATAGTTAGAAAAATACGAATTTCTACTAGGTTTCCAAATTGAAGTACAACCTACTATTGCTGGAGCACTGGGTAGATTCGCTGCAATACTTGAGAAATTAAATGGAGTGATGGAGAGTACAAAGCCTTCTAAGGGTCTAATTTCGGTAGTATTTACAACACCAGGGGGTGAAACTAATGGTTGTAATTCATCATGAAAACCACGAGCATAATGGCAATTAAAACGCCAAAAATCAATTAATTCACAAGCGGCATCAATTTCTGCTTGATATACAGTCTTAGATTGATTGAGCATCGTTGAAGCATTAACTTTCATTCTCCATTCACCTGCCAATAAATCAGCACATCTTTCAAAAATCGCACATCTTTCATTCAAACCTATATCAATCCAAGACTTTTGTGCATCGACTGCTGCTTTACAAGCTGCCTCCATCTCATCCTTACCTGCTAGATGGACTTTGGCAATTACATGACTATGATTATGAGGTATTACTTGAGTAGTAGTTATTCCAGTAAATACTTCTTTACCATTAATTATGCAAGGTATTTCTAGTACCTCATTCATCTGACGATCGAGTTCAGTTCGAATATCAATTCTCTCTTGACTACCAAGAGAATATCCAAGTATTGGTTCATTAACAGGATGGTTCATGATATGATGCTATTGCATTATGCATTTTATCATTACTAAAAGAAACACTGGGAGTTTATTCAGCCCCATTCATTAGGGTCATCTTTCTTGGCCTTTTTCCATTCTTTGTAGCATGACTTACAAACAGTTACTCTACGTGAACTACCAAGTAAGCCGTCTTCACCCCAGATATCAGCAGCCCTATCAAAGGCTAATTTTCTTCCGCCTATTTTCTTGTCCGCCCAATTACCACAATCGGCAACATCGCAACGAACTTCGCCAGAATATTCTTCTTTGATTTTTACAGAAGGACCTTTTGCATCTGAAGCCTCTTTTTGCTTCTTCTTAGCTCTAGATTTGAATCCCATGGTGCCTTGGAAATGAACTTCGAATTAGAATGTTGCCTCTTCAGAAGGTACATCAAACGGTCCATTGACCTTTGCAATTGAGGCTTTTCTATCGGGACCTACGCCTACACTTACAACAGGTATCCCAGATAAATGTTCAATTCTTTCGACAATATGGCGGACTTTTTCAGGCATAGCATCGTAACCAGTCCCATTCGAACGTGAACTTTCTGCCATAGAAATCCATTCATCATCTGAAAGAGCCGGGAAACCTTCATGAGTTTCATAAATAGGCCTACATCGAGCCACTTCTTCGGAAGTTGTAGGGAAATATTTGATTACTTTGCCATCGAAGTCATACCCAATACATATTTTAATTTCATCTAAACCTCCAAGCACATCTAGTTTGGTAACTACAAGTCCAGTGTAACCATTGAATCTATGAGCATCTCGTAAAGCCACCATATCTAACCAACCGGTTCGACGTGGCCTTCCAGTAGTAGTTCCAAATTCGTGACCAACTTGCGCCATATGATGCCCTGGACCATCATCAAGTGATAATTCAGAAGGGAAAGGTCCATTCCCTACTCTAGTTGTATACGCCTTAGTAATTCCAAAACACTGTTCTACATGCCCTGGATGGATTCCAGCACCATGTGTAGCATTAGCGCGACTAGTGACTGATGAGGTGACAAATGGATAAGTTCCCTGATCGATATCAAGCATTGCTCCTTGAGCACCTTCGAGTAATATTTGTTCACCATTTTGTAAAGCAAAATCAATCATTAATCCAGTGGGCCTGATTGTATTTGGATATCTATCCAGTATCCATTGTAAATCTGATTTAAGAGACTCCGTATCTATCTTTTCTGAGACGCCTACTGAATCTAATTGTTTATTCATACGATTAGTAATAGATAATATTTTTTCTGAATCAGAAATAACTCCCGGTATATCACAGAATCGAATACCTACTCTTTCAATTCTATCTCTGTAAGCCGGACCTATGCCTCTACCTGTGGTTCCAACTATCTTATCTGCTGAGTCATATAACCTATGGAATGGTAAAATAACAGAAGCTCTTTCACTGATAAAAAGTCTGTTTCCTTCGGGCCTTTCTTGAGTAAGTGAAAACCATCTTTCTAGCTCTTCCTCAAGCACCCATGGATCAATAACCATGCCATCACCAAGGACTAAATTACAATCCATAGAAGTAACACCTGAAGGTATTTGATGTAACTTGAGAGTTGTATCGCCTAAAACAATCGTATGACCAGCATTATTCCCACCTTGGAATCTAACCGCCCATGTGGAATCAGGGGCTAATTGGTCGATTGCCTTACCTTTTCCTTCATCTCCCCATTGGGCCCCTAATACAATATTCGCTGGCACAGATGGTTCGGCTGAGCCGAAGGCGAATGAATAGTTCGGTCCGGAAATCTTGAAAATAAGGACTATATTCAGATGAAATACTCAGCAAAGCGATTATCAAGGGTAGGCAGTTCGGCGTGACTATATGGCTCAACGTCACAGTGTAGCAGAGGCTCGTCTTCTCAAGAAGTGGATATGCATGAAGTGCTCCGCAACACACCGTGGATCTAAGCCTCGATGCTGTCGTAAGTGTAAGTATACGAATCTAAGAATGAAGGCATCAGAACGTCGAAGTACTTGATTTATTTCCATTAAATCATTCTTATTTCATTTATTTCATAAGACTAATCCTGATTTTTAAGTCTAAGAATGACATCTTACTTTTGTTAAACATTAACTTCTTCTTACTTCATTAAGAAGTGTTTCTAAAGCAGTTTGAATCTGTAGACATAAAGGCCCAAAATGTAAGGGTAAATTAGCATCATTAAAGATATCATCAAGTGTTGATGCAGTCATTCCAAGTCTTAAATCCATTTCTTTATCTTTATTCAAAAGCCATTTCTCAATAGATTCTTTAGCAGAAGAACGAATATTTCTAGGTACTTGTGAATCATCAAGTTGGCCTAGCACAGACGCAATCTGTTGGATTCGAGATTCAATATCAGACATGTCATCACTAAGCCGTCGACCAAAGCCATGTCCTTAAGCACATCCCTAAATGAAAGTGAATTCATTTGTTGGAATCTGCATCCCAAGTAGCCCAAGGCATATCTGTATTAGATACACCAATACCTGGGCCATTAGGTCCTAATGCAATTAATCCAACGGAATGTTCTGGAGAAATGAGAGTATCGATACCCCATCTCATAGATTCTTCTAATGAGGTCCCTTTATTCTTTATTCTTTCATATACTTTATTGCTCAAAAGTGCTCTTGTAATTGCTTCGCCTATACCTGTTGCTGCAACAGCTAGGCAATCTTCTGCCCAGAAACCAGAACCAGGTAGTGGAACATCTCCAACTCTCCCTGGTGGACGGTAACTGCAACCACCTGTACTTGTAGCGACAACGATCATTCCAGTATTATCTCTAGCAATTACTCCTACAGTATCACCAGTAATTTCAGCATTTTCATCACCTATCTGCCCTTCAGGAGATCTTCCCTCGACTTTAGCATTAAGATGACTCCTTTGGTCTGCCCATAATCTAGCACCGGCTGAAGTTAAACCATTTATTTCCTCATCGAGTAAATCTGCTGCAACCCTAATGGGATTTGGTGTATCTTCCATTGCAATGACAAAACCTACTCTACCATCTCCAACCTGTATCGATGCATCAGTTAGTACTGAACCATCGGTACGAATAACACTACCAGTACCTGCATTAAAAACAGGGTCATCTTCTAGAATTACACATGCTTCTACAGCTGCCTCTAGAGCAGTCCCCCCTGAGGAGAGAATACTTGCTGCTTTTTGTACCGCTATTTCTAGATTTTTTTGACGTTTTGGCCCAGGGCCGGCCCCTCCATGAGCGATAACTGCAGGTACTATAATTTCCATTTCAACTACTCTCCTAATGGATTACCTTGAGAATCTATACTAAATTTAATCTTTAATTGAAGCAATAATGCTAACACAAAAACAAAACCCGCCACTCTGAAGCAAGTATGGTAAGTCCATAAACCAACTCCTTCGACTGTTAACGACCAAATATAAGCGGCGAGAAGAGGGCCTATGATTCGAGCCAATGCACCGTATCCTTCTTGAGCACCCATAACAGTCCCTAATTCATAACCTGAATTATTACATTCAAATGTTAATAATGAAGTCTGTGTAGGCGAAAATAGTGCATTACCTATTGCTAATGCTGCTGAACTAACGAAAACAAGCCAACTAATATTTGAAGGCACGTAGGGTAAACTTGCAATTCCTAAACCCGATAAGAAAGTACCGCATATCATCAAGCTTTTCATATTGAATCTATCAGTTAATTTACCTATGAGACCTCCTTGAACAATTACTCCTAAAAGACCTATGAAGGCAAATATCCATCCATTTTGCATTTCATCAAAGCCTAAACCGCCATTTTCAATTTCCATGGCAGTAAATAAGATAAATGTACCATGCATCATACTAAAACCAACCATGAACAGAAAATTAGCCAAGATTAAAGTAGATACGTTAGGGAGTCTCATTACTTTGACAATATTAGTAAATATTTCACTGAATTTAGTAAATGGAGTACCTGTTGAAATGATTCGAGATTCTTTTTGTAGACTTTCTGGCAGCCTATTTATTGCTAGAGTAAGTGATATTAGTGAAAGAAGACTTGAAAACATACATGGCAATAAATAGGGATGTTCGATCCAAAATAATGTGTCAAAAGGCCCTCCGAAAGCTGTAGCTGGATCAGATAAAACTCCACCAATAAACGGTCCTATCATGAAACCAAGGCCGAAGGCAGCTCCAAGCATACCCATTCGACGAGATATCATACTAGGTTCACTAATATCTCCAATATATGCTCTAGCCACTGCAATATTCCCATTACCTGCTCCCGCGAAGAATCTGGCAATTATTGCCATAGTAATACTTTCTGAAAGACCAAAAACTATGAAAAATATCGAATTAGAAATTAAACCCAGAATTAATATTGGTCGTCGCCCATGTCTGTCACTTAATGCTCCTAGGATAGGCGTGAATATGAATTGTGCAATTGAATAACAAGATATTACTACACCTACCCATAAATCTCTTTGTCCAATATCTATAATTCCTTGTGCTGATGCAAGATCTTGGATGAAATAGGTCAAGAATGGAATTACTAATGTAAATCCTAACATGTCGATAAAAACTACTAGGAATAGAATCCCCATTGAAGAGGTCTTGTTCGCATCGTCACCCATAACCAAGACCGTAATGATAGAACACTTAGTATTGAGTACTGAACTATGCGGATGGTTGAGTATCTCCACTGTTGGAAATAGTATCGATAACCAATGCTAGCCTCTCAACTAAACTTACTTTATCTTCTGCACCTACAAGTGCATACTTTAGAACCTCGTCTAAAGAGTCAACTGGAATCACAGTCACCATTGATTCATATTTCTCATCAATAAGTACATCTTGCATATTAGAACGAGGGATGATTATTGTCTCTATACCTGATTTTGCAGCAGCCTCTATTTTAGCAGAAACACCCCCAATTGGAAGAACTTCTCCTCGGATAGACAATGATCCAGTCATAGCGAGATTTTGCTCAATAGGAACTCCCTCAAATGCGCTGATAATAGCAGTTGCCATAGTGATAGAGGCGCTATCCCCATCAACATTATGAGTTCCAGGGAATTGAACATGAATATCAAAATCTTTGATATCATTACCAGTTAATTTCTTAACCACTGCACTGATATTAGTTACGGATTCTTTGGCTAAGTCAGAAAGACCACCGGTTGCAATAACTTGGCCAGATCTACCATGAGCAGCAGTAACCATTGCTTCAACTGGTAAAACAACACCAGAATAATCAGATAGTCCTGAATCAGCACCTAGAACTGCTAAACCATTAACTCTTCCAATCCTATGCCCCTTATTGACAATCATCGAATAATCAGCCTGACGTTCAAGATATCTGTCAGCAACTTGTTGCTCTAATGGCTTTGCTATAGCTCGTGCACGAATTACGTGGGACGCAGTAGTCAAATCTGCATTTTCTTCTACAGCTAAATCTCCTGCAATTCTAACTAATCCACCTAATTCACGGAGTCTGAGTGACAGGCGACCTCTTCGTCCACTACGTCTCTGTGCTTCTTTGAGAATTAATCCAATTGATTCAATATCAAAGTGAGGAATAGGTTTACCAGATGTTTTCTTTCTCTCATTCATCACTTCTTGAGAAACAAATCTAACTAAACGACGTCGATTACGTTCAGTATCAGGCATATCCGTATTGACATATACTTCATACCCGTACCCTCTGATTCTGCTCCTAAGAGCTGGATGCATATTTTGTATGCTGTCAAGATTACCTGCCGCAATTAGTATGAAATCAGTAGGTACAGGTTCAGATTTAGTAAGAGCGCCAGATGATCTTTCTGAACGACCGGAAATGGAAAGAGCTTTTTCTTGCATTGCTACTAACAATGCTTGTTGCTCTTCCATCCTAAGCATTCTAATCTCATCAATGTAAAGAACTCCTTTGTTAGCTCTATGAACTGCACCGGGTTCGACTCTCTCATGAGCAGGAGTGGCTAAATCAGCACCAGATTGGAAAGGGTCATGCCTCACATCCCCTAATAATGCACCAGCTAGTGTACCGGTTGCATCAATAAATGGAGGTTCTTCGCTCCTTTCATGTTTAACTAAAAGTTTAGGGATATTACCTTCATCACCAGCTGTAAGTCTGCCTCTAAGGAAGAAATAACCAAAAATTAGTAAAAAGGAACCAAAAATTAATGTTAGTATTTCGCCACTAGAAAGCGTAGCAAGCACTAATGCAGCACCGACAATTAATACAATAAATAGCAGAGTGCGATTTGTTCTTTCTCTCTGATCTCTAATCAATGCTTTGCGCTCTGAAATAATTCTTGAACCACGGCCAGCAGGAACTGTCCTTACCTTTGGTTCGTTCTCATCATCTTGATTGCGATAGACAAGAATGTCTTCTAATTGTTCTTTAGGTAGAAATTCAGTCATAGAACGTGCTAGCATCGACTTTCCCGTACCAGGTTCCCCAACCATGATTACATGCCTTCTTTGCTCAGCAGCCTTACGTACAACAATAGACGCTGCTTCTTGTCCAATTACTTGATCTACAAGTTTTGTTGGAATAGGTACATCTGCAGTAGACTCGAATTTTATCCCTTTAATCCATTCTTCAACAGGCGTTTTGCAGATAGGGTCTTTGTCCACTGCAACGCCAAATGCTGCTCCATCTTCCCACGTTTCAAGAGGGTTCTTTTCAACATCTAATTCTTGTTCATCGTCTAACAAACGCATCCCTCGGGAATAGTCCTGTAAGTCGGACCTTCTTGAAGGTGCGTCATAGAAGCATTTGCAAAAAACCTTACTTCACACGTCGAAGATACTCTTCTCCGTAGTAATGCCATTGCTCCATAGACCAACCATCGGGCAGACCACCAGGAGGTAATTGAGCCATCAAAGGGGGTGGTGGTGGAGCTATTCTACTAGATTTTTTAGGAGTATTATTAACGTGATATGAAAGAGGTTTTACGGATGGTTGGTCATATGTATCATATACATCTTGTGACTGTTTCTTTCTCCTCAGTGCGACATTAATTGAAAGAAGTAACGTAATTAATAGTAACAATACCAAACTCATAATACCAGAAATCATCAATATACCCATACCTGAATTTGCCTCATTTATATCTTCAGATTGATTGTCATCAATTATCAAAGCAGGTAAAGTTGAATGGAATTTTAAAGTTTCTTCAGTAACTCTATCCATTCCATCTTCATCTACCGCTCTGACAGTGAAAGTCATGTAATCTCCAATTCCCAATCCTTCACCACCTATGTGATTTACAATGAATGGTCCAAAGTTGTGAGAAATTCCAGAGGTATGGCAAATTCCAGTAACCGTATTACAGATACTCCAAAATACAGTGATTTCTGAGAGAACCAATTCTCCGACATTAGAAATTTCAACAGATGGGTTCGTATAATAGTCAGTTGTATCGAGAGAGATTGTTAAATCACCAAGTGCACCATTTTTCCAAACTAGTGGTAATTCATCAACTACATTCACCTGAATAATTGAAGAAGTAACGTCACCATACCTATCCTCAGCAGTTACAGAAACGGTTTGAACTCCAGATTCTTGCCAAGACATGGATAAAATACCAGTTATTGGATTCCACTGAGTTGACCCGGTGACCTCATTACTGACTACTATCCATATTTCGTCATCTGAATTATCTACATCTGTAATTCTTTCAGATAACAGTATATTAGATACATCACCAGTTTGTAATGTGACATCCTCGATTCCAGTTAAGTCAATTCTTGGAGCATCATTGACATTTAAGATATGGAATGTCACAGTAGTATCTGAATATTTAATGCCATCACTCGCTCTAACAGTTATGTCTACTATTCCAAATTGATCGTCATCAAGAGATACTAATGACAGTGAGTGCCCATTGAGATTTGCTTCAACAAAAGTACCATCTGAGATATCTAATATAGATAATGACAGACCTGCAACCGGTACTGAATTCCCAGAATCATCAGTATCTGAGAGATAATTAGTGAAAGTAATACTTCCATAACCTCCTTCATCAAATGATTGAGTATTGATAGGAGACCATCGAGGCGCTCCATTTTCAATTACATTGAATAAAATTAAACCAGAATTTGTATCGTCACCATCGTTCACATTGAAGTAAATACCCTGAGGTAATGGATTACCATGGCTATCCCTAATTACTTGAGAAAAACGTACATTTATTTCGAGGCTCATTGGGTCCCATGATATAAATTCAGTATCATCACTAGTAATTTCGAGCAATTGAAGAGGTGTCTCTGCGTCATTAATCAGACCAATTATAGAAATTGCCTCATCTGAGTCAACTTTTACAGTTGGCATCCCAGCATATTCATTACTACTACTAGAGTAAATGACTGGCACTGAATTCTGTAATAAAAATGCATCACTAGATTCAAGCCATCCACTATTTTGCCCTCCAGCATCAGTCCACATCACTCTAAGATCATAATTACCAACTTCAGAAGTTAACTCCGTATTAATAGAATACTGATATCTAGAATTACCACCATTACCAATAATTTCCGGTCCTTCTATCCAAGTATCATCCCATGATTCTGAACCTGATTCAGAGTATTGTAATGTAGGATACATAGTATTCATAGTATCAACTAAATCGTTGGCAATAGCACTGACTTCAAATTGTACAGTACTACCTCTATTTACATTTGGAGAAGACACGGCAGTTGGCGTGCTTGGAACTGGAGGTAGGTCATGTAATCCAGAGACATCTGCATAATTATTACTTGCAATTCTATCTCCATCAAGATTACTTAGCCTCGCTCGGAATACTGAAGTCCCTGATGGTTGCATTGCTATAGAAGATGTATCAAAATTAACCGAAAAGTCTTGAGTTGCTCCTGTTGCAAGATTACTGTTGATTGAAGCTCCGGCTAAATACACCTCTTCCAAACCATCTAAGAAGTAAATGTCGATATTACCTCCATCTAAATATGCATCTACACCATTATTCTGTAGAGTGGAGCTTAAGACCAGATTATCGCCCTGAATAAAACCAGGGTTGCCCTCTATTATGAAATCAGAAATTCCGATATCAACTAATGGAGCCATATCTAAATCAATTGCAGCATAGAAATTATTGTAAGATGTGTGAGGACCATCCATTAGCGCTACAACTGGCCAAAAATTCTCATATTGAGTTTTACCATCTGCAGCACGGACTACGCTCAGCGACTCATCCCAAGAAAGTTCAGAGGGGTTATTCGGGGACAATATCACTTGTTCAAAACCATTATTATTTGTATTCAATAACCAAGACCTGAAAACATGATGAGGTTTGTATCCATCATCATAGTTCTCTGCACCGGAGTGCTCAGTAACTGCGGCATAGACATATACAGAAACAGAAGGAATAGACCCTAAATATGTGATTGTCAAGTCTGTAGTGACGATTTCACCTGCGGAATCTAGAGAAGTTGAAAGTTCCATAGTGAAGTCTGATGATGAAGGGGCCATGCAACCACCAGATGTGTAGTCATTATCATAGAAATTTGTCCCTCCTGCGCCAACCTTGTAACAACTACTAGTTTGCTCATCGGCAAAAGAAAATGTAGGATATCCGGAAGATGCTGCCATTACATGATCTCTTCTTGTGCCTGAACTACCTATAGCGTCATCAGGCCATCCAGTACCAGATCCTTGGAAGAAGGATACATAGGTGAAATCATCAGGATTTGAGGTTTTAAGATTATTCAAAGATGGAGATGCACTGCTCATACAAGGCCCACACCAATGAGCACCTACATACTCACCAAAAACAGAATGACCGGGGCTTGAAGCGAAAAGAGGAGCTGCTTCCATCTCTAGTTCATTATTTTGAGTATCGATTTTCTCACATTCAATTAAACCGATTTGAGACATAGTTAACATCAAAATAACTAGCGCTAAAGCCGAAATTGAAGAGGTCAATCTACTACGTAACATTGTTGTAGCGCTTTCATAGTTTGGTATAACGTTAACTACATATTGCTAGATAAATAACGACCCTTAAGGGTCGGTTAGTCTACAAATGACTTGAAACCATAGAGCCTTCGCGAAGAAAGTAATGGTTGGAGTTAAAGATTCAGAATGGGTTGCCCTCAGAGAGGATGATGGTAGAGCATATTTACTACAAAAGAAACCAGGAGAAATTAAAATAAAAGGACTGGGTAGATTTGATGCTAATCAACTACTGGATGGTTTTTCTGTTGGAGACAGGATTAAAGTCGGACAAAAATCACTCACTATAGTCAATGCTGCTTTACCAGAAGCACGGCGTAATATGTTTAGGCGCGCACAAACTATAGGGATAAAAGACTCAGGATTTCTACTTTCTTGGATGGGTATTGGAGTAGGTAGTCGTGTATTAGAAGGAGGTCATGGATCTGCTGGTATTGCAATGCATTTGGCTAATGTTTTAGGAGAAAAAGGAACTCTGATTTCTGTAGAAATACGGGAAGAACATGCGCAAGTAGGTAAACAAAATATGGATAGATTGGAAGAAATCTTACCTGAATTCCCAGATTGGCATTTATTAGTTGGAGACTTGATAGACGTCGGCGATAAAGTGGAGTCAATTTGTGGAAATATCGATGCTGCAATTATAGACATGGCTGAGCCATGGACTGTAGTTGATTCAATAATTCCAACACTTAGGATTGGAGGTAGGATTGCTTGTTACTGCCCAACTACGTCACAATTAGAAAAGTCATGGAATGCATGTGAAGAAGCGGGATTAGAGATTGAGTGGGCTGGAGAAATGATAGAACGAAAGTGGAGTAAAGCAAGCAAAGGTGGCGTGAGACCTGGCAATCAACCAATGGGACATACAGCATTTTTAATTATTGCAGCCAAAATTGCATCTGAGGAAGAAGAATAGATTTGATTCATAACCAAGTATTCATCCGCCGTAATCATGCGAGACAGTAGCGAGTGGAAACCTACATCTTATCGAACACATACAATAGGACAAATCGTCAGTAATGGTTCAACATTACTTGATACTGAAGTGAGCATAGCTGGATATGCAGAAACAATACGTGGCAGAGGTGCTATTTGCTTCCTAATGTTAAGAGATGGAACAGGTCATATCCAGGCATTTTTAAAGAAAGATAATATGAATCCAGAAACCTTTGATTTGATACAGTCTGCTACAAGAGAATCCACAATTCAGGTGACAGGTAAGGTTGCACAAAAAAGACCACCGAAAGTAGCTGAAGGAGAACCTTTGCCACCTCCAGAATATGAAGTAAATGTAACCTCAGGCGAGATTCTTGCTAATGCAGCGACACCACTTCCAGTTGGAGTAATTGATGACGTTAAGATTGGACTCGACATCAGATTAGATAATCGTCATTTAGATCTTCGAAGAGCACATGTAAATGCTATGTTCCAGTTAAGAAGTAAAGTATTACAGTATGGAAGAGAACATCTCATAGAGGAAGGATTTATGGAAATGAATAGTCCTAAAATAATCGCTAGTGCATCAGAAGGCGGCACTAATTTATTCCCTATGATGTATTTCGATACTCCTGCATTCCTTAGTCAATCACCTCAATTGTACAAACAATTAGCTGTCCTTGGAGGTCTCGAAAGAGTTTTTGAAATAGGACCTGCATTTAGAGCGGAGAAACATGACACATATCGGCACCTCAATGAATTTATTTCATTCGATATAGAAGGAGCTTGGATGAATGATGAAGATGTCATGGGCGTCCAAGAGCGTATGATTCATCACATTTGGTCATCTATTTCAGAAAAAGATTTAGATTTAATTGATATAATTAACAATTATAAAATCAGTCAAGGAGAAGAAATAGTTACTGTCGAAATTCCACAAGTACCATTTCCAAGAATACCGTATTGTGAAGCTGTCGAAATAGTCAAATCAGGAGGTGGTGAGATAGAATGGGGAGACGATATAGAAAGCCATCATTGTGACTTGATAGCTGCAAAATATCCAGGTTTTCATTTCCTACCTCGTTGGCCTATGTCAATGAAACCATTCTATATCTATCATGATAAAAATGAGAAAAGCGATACAGGAGGGCAATTAAGTCGTGGTTTTGATCTGAATTATGGCCGTGATGAAATGACAAGTGGAGGTCAAAGAGAACATAGAGTAGACATGCTCGAACAAAACCTTAGAGAAATGAATCTTAATCCTGATGATTTCAAATTCTACACTGATGGTTTCCGTTATGGTGCACCCCCTCACGCAGGTTGGGGATTAGGAGTTGCTCGTCTACTAATGGTACTCACTGGTGCAGGGAATGTTAGAGAAGTAGTATTATTCCCTAGAGATAGGACCAGAGTAACACCGTGAACTAGACTGATTAATATGCTTCCACAATTGAAAATTTTTCTTGATATTATTGATGCCTCAGGTGATGATTTCGGAATTCCGATAAAAGGTATTATTTCTAAAATAAAAAGAACACTTCTTGCTGCTTTTATTCTAACAATAATTAGCGGAATCGGATTAGGATACTTGATTTTTGTAGTTATTCTTTAATTATAATTCGAAAATACATCACCGAAAAGAATGGGTATCAAAAACCCCTGCGGTAATTGAGAATTATGGGTAAGCCGACCTTTGCATATTTACTTCTAAAGGAACACCCCTATGGAAGAGAGATGTTGAAACAATTGATTTCGGAAGGATTTATCCCTTCTATTATCATCACTGAAGATTCTAAAATTGCTGATGAAGAAAGAGAAAAATTTCTGAAAAGAATTGAAGGTAACTCTATAGCTCCAGAGATAAATAAACAATTAGAGAAAATTGCTATTAAAGGACATAATGTTAAAAATATAGAAGTCCCAATTCATAATTCTGCAGAGGTTATGCCGCACTTAGTTGATTTAGATTTAGATCTGATAGTTTTTGGGGGGACAAGAATAATACGAGGAGAAATATTAGATTACCCTAAACATGGAGTGATTAATAGCCACCCTGGTCTATTACCTGAATGCAGAGGTTCGGCTTCACCTGCTTGGAGCGTATATCATGATATACCAATTGGGTCGTCCACTCATTTCTGCGATAATGGAGTAGATACAGGACACCTATTACTTAGGAGAGAAGTACCAGTGAAAAGAGGTATGAAATATGAAGATCTTTGTTATGAAACTCTTGTTCTGGCGGGAATTTTGATGAAGGAAGCATTGATGGCTTATGAAGAAGGTAGATGGGACGAGATGCGTCGACCTCAGGGAGAGAGCCCAAACCCAACTTTCCGTAATGCTCCTGATGAAATATTAGAAGTAGTCTACCAGAAATTATCTGAGGAAACTTATGCTCATTACGTAAACTAGGTGTGAAAAATGAAAAACTTACTTAATTCAAAATTCCCATATGCAGATAATATCCTTAAGGGAAAAACAGCACTTGTTTGTGGCGCATCTAAAGGAATCGGAAAGGCAACTGCTCTAATGCTAGCTCGAGCAGGAGCACAAGTAATTATCTGTGCAAGATCATCAGAAGAATTAGAAAAATTATCACAAGAAATGCATGGAGATAATCATATCGTTTTAACTTTGAATCTAGAAGATATATCTATGGTTGAATCTAAAATCACAGATCTGGTTCGTCAACTGCCTATACACATACTTGTCAATAATTCAGGTGGACCTCCAGGGGGACCACTTCTATCTAATACTGTAGATGAATTTGAAGGCCCATTCAAAAGACATTTACATGCAGCTCACACAATTACTCGTATTCTAACTCCTATTATGGAGAGAGAAAAATATGGAAGGATAGTTAATATTATTTCTACATCTGTCAGGGAACCGATAGATAATATCGGGTTATCAAATACTCTTAGAGGAGCAATGGGGTCATGGGCAAAGTCACTATCTCGTGAATTGAATCCTTGTATCACAATAAATAACATACTTCCAGGTTTCACAGACACAGACAGATTAGGTTCACTTGCAGGTTCTATTTCTAGCAAAACAGGTGATACTATAGAACAAGTACAAGAAAAATGGATGAATTCAGTACCTATTCAACGACTGATTGACCCATTAGAAACAGGTGCTGCTGTAACATGGCTTTGCCTTCCTAGTAGCGGAGCAATTAGAGGTATTAGTTTGGCAGTAGATGGCGGAAGAATGCGGTCAATTTGAGAGTGATGTATAGTGTTATTCGATATTTTCTTTTCTATTTCTCAAACACCTGATACATCTGACTACATACCTTCAGAAAATGAAATGTTCTCAAATTTTCTTGACCAGGTAGAGTTAGCAGATGAATTAGGATTTGGAGTGGGTTGGGTGGCTCAGGCTCATCTATCTACTGAAATTCAAAAAAGGAATAGTAAACCAGTAGTTCCTCATTACCCGGGAGAGGTTGGTTTGTGTACAGACTTCTTTCAAATAGCACAAAAAATGTTCTCAAGAACAAAGAGGATGGATGTAGGTAGTGCAGTGTTATCTATTTTGGCATCAGGAGGGCCTATAGCAATTGCAGAACGCGTAGGATCATTCATCGCATTACATGGTATGATGGAAGAAGAAAAAAGACGCTTACATATAGGATTCTCAGCAGGAAGATTTGAATTTATGGCTAGGCCATACGGAATTGTCCCTAGAAATAAAATTGAAGAAGCAGCATGGCCAGCACTAAGAGGTCAAATATTTGCAGAAGCATCAGAAATATTTCTAAGATTACTGAATGGAGAAGTTATTTCTTCAGATATGATAAGAGATACAATTCTAACAAGAGAAAATTTTCGCTCTGATGAGGATTGGCAAAAGGTTCAACAAGCATCAATGGAATATAATAACAGTAATCAAATACCGGAAAAAATTGATATCCCTCACCGATATAATTTCGAAGAAATTAAGACAATACCTCAGGAATGGAGAAGAGAATTACTTAATTTAGTATTAGGTAGCCATGATCCAAAATTGCAAATTGAAGTTAATAAATGGAGACCTGTACAGGTTTTTAATCTCAGCATCACACCTCCCCATGTCATTGAAGCAACGCATGATAGAATGAGTGAATATTATCACAAAGATGGTGGAGAATGGAATAGGAGTATGATGCCTCGTACAATTATGGTATTTGTTAATAATGAAGAAGGTTTGACTTCTGAAGAACAAAGTATAGCTGCTCAAAAAGAAGCAAAAGCGGCTCTTTCTACCTATTGGAGCGCTTTAGAGGGAACAATAGACCCTTCAAAAGTAGAGAGAGCAAGCGATAATGCAGTTATTGGAAATGTAGAAGAAGTTGCAGAACAAATTAGACAAAGGTTCCATAGTAGTGACAGACTAATGTGTTGGTTTGACTTTTTCAATCACGATAGTGAAAGAGTGAAGCGCGATATGACTGCATTTATGACAAAAGTTGTACCAATCACAGAGGAGGAAAATTAAATGGATAATAAAAGACAAATCACACCATCTTCAGTCTCACCAGGTAGGCCCGGTTCTGCTGTATTCCCTACTAACCCATTAGGAGAAAAACACGAAGGTATTGCTACAGGGAGAGATGTAGAATGGGAACCTTTAGTGGATTTTAGAAGAATGGATATTTCAGAGAATACAATCCATGGAGCTGTTGCATGGGCTCATGGAAATGAGATTGTTCATTCATTTGGAGGAAATGTTCTTGTTTATGGTAGATCAATGATGAAACCACTAATGATGAAGGCTTTTGCAAAAGTATTGGACGATGAACTAAATTGGAAACAAAAGGCTATTTCATGTTCGTCCCATAATGGTGATACTGAGCACGTAGCAGCTGCACAATCGATACTAACTGAATCAGAATGGGGACTTATGCAATGTCCTCTAGATGTTCCACTTATTCAATTTGGAAGACAGGTTAGAAGACCGAGAAGATGGTTCCATACATGTTCAGGAGAACATGCTGCGTTATTGAAAGGTTTACGAAAAATGGGAATGAATAGAGCCGGCTATACGCTACCAAGTTCACCATGGTTTCCTATGTTTTTAGATGTCCTAAGAGATTACATGAACAAACCAAATTGGCAACCACTTAGAGTTGCTAAAGATGGTTGCGGGCTCCCTACAGTGTCCAACACTGTTGACGAACTTGCTGTGATGTTCGCAGGTCTTGCAACTAACAAAGATGAAGATTGGATATGGGAAGCGATGAATAAAAGTCCTGATTTAATAGGCGGGTTCAATCGTTTAGATTCTACCTGCTTGAAAGCTGGAGATGGAAAATTAATCGCTAAAGAAGGAGCCGATGGATTACTTGGATTATCTATAGAACATCCTGATTGGCCCAAAGGGCTTGGTATAGTCATAAAAATTGCTCATGGTTGGAATTCACAAGCAACATGGTATGTGGCAAGAGCAGTTTTAGGAGTATTAGGTATTGAATTAAGAAATCCTTACCCTCTACATAGACAGAAAGCATTTATTGTTCCAGGAATAGTTCCAGAAAAATATCAAGATGCCTTAGAAAAGGTAGTGACATGGGATGAATGGGACCCTGATCAAGATAGATTCAACTTAGATTGGAATGAATACTCAGCAGGTATGACTCGAAAAGGCCCATTTTCTAATGAAGGCGGTTTGGAGGGATAGATTGAAACTCCAGAATTACATCTCAGGTTTATTTATAGAGCCAGATTCTAGAGAATGGATGGATGATTATTCACCCGCGACGGGAGAAATAATAGGGCAGGTTCCAAAATCACAAAAAAGTGATGTAGATAGAGCAGTAAAGGCAGCGAAAGATGCATTACCTTATTGGTCATCTTTGACTAATATTGAAAGGGCTGATTGGTTAGATAAAATTGCAGATAATTTAGAATCAAAGTATGAAGATATCGCTTATTTAGAAAGTAAAGATACAGGGAAACCAATTTCATTAGCAAGAGAAGTTGATGCTTATCGTTCTGTTAAGAATTTTAGATTCTTCGGAGAAATGATTAGAAATTTAGAAGAGGAAAGTTTCGGAATGGAGGATGCTAACAACAGAGTAATCTACAAACCAGTAGGAGTCGGTGCTCTTATCACTCCATGGAATTTGCCACTATACTTACTTTCGTGGAAAGTTGCGCCAGCAATAGGAATGGGGAATACAGTAATTTGTAAACCAAGTGAATTGACGCCATTAACTGCAGATTTGTTGATGAAATCAATAGATGAGGTAGGGTTACCAAAAGGAGTCATAAATCTAATTCATGGAGATGGAATGGGAGCAGGTGCACCGTTAGTATCGCATGAAGATGTAGATCTTGTCTCATTTACAGGAGGAACCTCGACAGGCGCCAATGTCGCTCAGTCAGCTGCTGTATCGTTCAAGAAATTAAGTCTAGAATTAGGTGGTAAAAATGCAAGTATCATCTTTGATGACTGTGATTTAGAAAAAACTGTTCCAGGAGTTGTAAGATCGGGATTCTTGAATCAAGGACAAGTATGTCTTTGCGGAAGTAGAATACTTGTGCAAGAAAATGTATATGATAAATTTGTAGATAGATTTGTAAATGAGGTTGAGAATATGAAAATCGGGGACCCATCTAATGAAGACACAAAATTAGGTGCACTAATATCTCCTGAACACTTATCTAAAGTTGAAGAATATATACAAATTGCCAAAGATGAAGGCGGGACTATTCTCACAGGAGGATATCCTTGCTTACCAAAAGAATTTGAGAATGGAAATTGGATAGCACCAACAGTAATTGCAGATTTAGATGTATCATCACGCTGTTCAATAGAGGAAATATTTGGACCAGTTGTTACAATTCATAAATTTGTCAATGAAGAAGAGGCGATTAAAATTGCAAATAATACAAGATATGGTTTAGCGGGCAGTATATGGACTACTGACTTAGAAAAGGGAAACAGGGTTGCAGAGTCAATTCATACAGGAATGATATGGATAAACACTTGGCTTCATAGAGACCTAAGAGTTCCATTTGGGGGAGTCAAAGATTCTGGAGTGGGAAGAGAGGGAGGAAGATGGAGCCTAGGATTTTTCTCAGAAACAATGAATATTTGCACGAAATATGATTAATTAACGGCGATTCTTTCGTCCTTTTCCTCTTTTTGCTTTACCCGATTTGGAATCCCAATTTCTCCCTGGTTTATTAGACCAAGAACTTGTATCAACATCTGAATAATTACTCTTTTCTAATTTTTTTCTCAAACCTCTAGGTAATTCTTGAATTGATTGAACGTCAAGTTTTACACCAATATCTTGTTCAAGTCTACGTATGCCTTCACCTCCAGAACCTATAATCGATCCAATTGCAGAATCATCAACATAAATAGCAGCCGAAGAGTCTGTGAGAAATTTTGCATGTTTTACAGTGATACCCGTAAGTCTAGTAGCCTCTCGTTTAAGTTCTTCAGATGCTAAATTCCAAGCAGGACTACCTCCATCTTCGCCCTGAGCACTTACAGGAACTACCGCTATTTCTGAGCCAAAAGCGAACATTTCATGAGTTAGACGATTCGAAGGGAATTCTCTAATCTCAATTACAGGACGGCTTAAATCAGATTCCATACCAGTAGGAGCTCTAACAACCATTTTTAGTTCTAGAACTTGATTTATCTTACCTTTTTCTATATGTATTACCGTATCTAATACTTGAGAAATCAGACCAAGTTCTACTTTACCAACAAGCCTTTGAATAGCTTGAAGACCACTATTTGCATGAGTTACTCCGAGAAGACCGACTCCTGCTAAACGTACATCACCAAATATTTCGAAATCTCTTGCTCGACGAACCTCATCGAATATCACGAAATCTGGTCTTAATAGAAAAATAATCTCTGCAGTTTTTTCTAAATCTCCTTCTAAAGGTGCATATTGAGTTACTCTTTGAGGTACTTGTAAGTCCCTAGGGGATTCCATTGTCTTTACCATGGCGCCCATTTCAGAGTCAAGATAAGAAGCAATTGCTTGTGCAAAGGTAGTTTTCCCAGAACCAGGTTTACCAACTACAAATATTCCTCTGTGATGATTTGAAATTCTACTTATTAATTCTTGATCTAATTCGTAATCAGATAATTGTAAATTTGCTACCGGCCTAACAACAGTTATTTCCCAAGCATCAGAAAAAGGAGGCCAAGCACAACTAATCCTTAAATCTCCAATTTGCATTACTTTACAGCCATCCCTTTCAATCTCTATAAAACAATCGGAACGAGCTGGATTCTGATCAATTATTAATGATAAATCTTCTGAAAGAGCTTCTAAAGACGGTTTATTCCATATATCACCCTCAAGTTCATTTAAGCTCAGAGATGAAATATGTCCACTCTTAACTCTGGGTTTACATTCAGCCTTCAAGAAAACTGTAGATACTGAATCATCTAATAATAATTGTTCAAGAGTTTCAGGTAAAAGTGGATGTTCTCCAAACGATGCCATATACCTAAGATAGGCTCTTTAGATTTCATGTTTGTCTTAATATCGAATATAATGCTCCAATAAGGTAATACTGTACATGTGTATTAAAGAAAAGCGGTAAGACTGAAAGTACAGTCATTTAGCCGAGGATGATAATATGGTATCGGTTGGTATAATTGGCTTGGGAGCGTATGTTCCACCTAATGAAATGAGCAACGAAGATTGGATGGAATATGTAGATACAAGTGATGAGTGGATAACCACAAAAACAGGTATGAAAAAAAGACGAATTGCCAGCTCAGATATGTGTACATCTGATTTAGCAGTTGAAGCTTGTAAACAGGCTCTAGAAGACGCAAATTTAAAACCTGAAGATATTGATTTACTAATCTTAGCAACGTCATCACCAGATGTACCTTTATCCTCTACTGCAGGAATCATACAAGATAAATTAGGTTGTGTAGAATGCGCTGCTTTTGATATAAATGCTGTTTGCGCAGGATGGGTACATGCACTAGATATAGGATCAAGATTTGCAGGAACTAGTGGATATCAGAATGTACTTGTGGTAGGGTCAGAAATATATTCAAGAATATTGAATTGGAAGGATAGAGCCACATGCGTATTATTTGGAGATGGCGCAGGAGCAGTTGTACTTTCAGAAGTAGAAAATGATAAGGGGATTTTAGGTTCATGGTTGATGTCAGATGGATCAGGATCTTCAGTAATTGAAATACCAGCCGGTGGGGTTCGTACTCCATTTAACTCTGAAGATTTTGAGGAAGGGAAACAATACTTCCATATGGATGGAAGAGCAGTATGGGATTTTGCAATTGAGGCATTCCCACAAGCAGTAAGAAATGCTTTATCAAAAGTAGGAAAGGACATAGCTGATGTAGATTTAATCATACCTCATCAAGCGAATATAAACATAATTAAAGCAGGGATGAAAAAACTCAATCTAGGGATGGATAAAACATTCACTAATTTACACAAATATGGGAACACAGCAGGAGCAAGTGTACCAATTGCAATGCGTGAAGCAATGGATGAAGGACTAATCAAAGAAGGAACGCTAGTTGTTACAGCCGCATTTGGCGGTGGATTAGCATGGGGAGCCAACGTAATACAATTTTAGTAATTATGATATTGTATCCATCCGCCTGTTGCTGCATCATGTCGAAGCAAAGTATTATCTGAATTTTGACACCATACTTGACCAGTTTCATCGGCCCATACTTTCTGACCAGACTCATTTACTGGTGTTCCTTCGGGTGGAGTTATTGTTTTTGGTTTAGGAGGAGTAGGTAATTCATTTAGTAGTGCATCAATATGAGATGTTTCTCTTTCCACTTCTACACCTACCTCTTCTACTGTGTCTCCAGTATCTGGTTCTTCATTAATAGAATCTAAATGATCATCTAGGTTTGGAGTTTGTTCAATCATCCCTTCATGAGGATAATCAACTTCAATAACTGGTTTCTTTTCATCTTTATTCTCTTCTTCATCAGTACTACTTCTTCGCAAAGTAATAACTCCCAAATATCCAATAATTGCTAGTATTAAGGCACCTGCAGATACTGCTAAAATAAACTGGAAATCATTTTGGAAATACTTGAAATTAGGATGAGAATCTGATTCATCTCCTTTTCCATCACCATCTGAATCAAGCCACTCAGAAGTATCATTAGGGAACATATCTTCTGAATCTATATAACCATCATTATCACTATCCGCTAACAAAGGATTCGTCTTCGCTAATATCTCATTACTATCAGAAATACCATCCCCATCGTCATCAGTATCGGCATTGTTTCCGATTCCATCTCCATCCGTATCTATCCATTCATTAGCATCTAGGCTACTCCAATCTTCAACATCTGAGAAACCGTCATTATCATCATCTAAGTCAATTATATCGCATTCTAAATCTAGATCTGTATCTAAAGGAATAGATTGTGATAAAAGTGGATTTGTTTCACAAATTAATTCTATAGAATCTAACCAACCATCACCGTCATCATCAGTATCTGAATTATCACCTATACCATCGCTATCGGTATCTGTATCCTCTGATGCGTCTATTGGGAAATCATCATATTGATCTAGTACCATATCATTATCATCATCATTATCTTCTCCAAAATCTTGACAACCATCACTATCTACATCAGTAGATAAATTACTAATCCATCCAATTAGCCCTGGGGTACAATCGTCAAGAGAATCTAATCGACCATCGCCGTCATCATCATTATCATCAATATCAATAATTCGATCATTATCGGAATCTAAAAAGCAGTCATCAACAGAGGTTGCTCCCTGAATAATGGTAATATGATTGGTTGGACATGCCCACAGGAATGTACTAGCTGTAGAATCAGTGTAGAAATCAAATGGATTGATTTGCTGAGATGTTTGACCTTCTTCAGATACATAATATCCTGCATCAGCATCTATACAGGATGATTGAGCAGGTGACGGCTGATAAGTTCCTTCATAACAGGGTGCTTGACTTTGGGACATATTTCCAGTAACGAAATAACCTGATTCAGCAGAAATACACTCTGTTTGCGCAGTATCTGGCTGATATGTTCCTGTTGTGCATTCAATATAATCAGATTGACCAGGATTTGCTACAAACGTACCTTCAGGAGAATCTAAACAAATACTTGAACCCTCAGATGGTTGATAAGTACCTTCTAAACAAATATCTTGAGATGACGAGCCTTCTGAAGAAACAAAATATCCTGGTTCTGCAAAGGAGCAGAAACTCAAGTTAGTTGCTCCAAATAGAGGGTTATAAGTCCCAATAGGGCATGGAACTTGTTGGTTTGCAGCAGACGAAGAAACATAATATCCAGGATTGGAATTATAGCAACCTAATTGTGCAGCTTGTGTTTGATAGGTCCCTGGAGAACAAGCAGTCTGATTTGATGCCCCCTGAGTATCTACAAAATACCCTGAATCTGCATCAATGCAGGAAGGTTGACCAGTACTAGGCTGATAAGTACCAGGGAAACACATAGACGGTGATGAAGAACCTGCGTTTGAAACATAATATCCCACACCTGCCTCTAAACAAGCAGATAAATTATTTGATCCATTATCTGGATTGTATGTACCTGGAATACAGGGTGTCTGTGAAGGTGAACCTTCAATATCCACATAATGACCAGAAGTTGCATTTAAGCAACTTGTACTCGATGATGAAGGTTGAAAAGAACCTAAATCACAAGGAGTTTGAAATGCTGAGCCGTTATTAGGGACATAATTGCCAGGTGATGATTCAATACATCGAAATTGACCAGTAGAAGGTTGATATGTTCCTAAATCACAAGGGGTTTGGAAAGTAGATTGTAGACCGGATGAATAGTTTCCTTGACTTACATTAATACAATATGATTGACCTGTAAAAGGTTGATAATTACCAGGAGTACAAGGAGATTGATATGTAGACCCTGTAATTGGCACATAATTTCCAGGAGAGGCAAGTATACAAGTTGTCTGAGCGGTATTAGGCTGATATGTCCCGTTTGAACAAGCAATTTGGTCTGGAGAACCATCAGACGAGGTATAGTAACCTGCATCAGTATCTATACAGAATGTCTGAGCAGTTTGATTTTGATAAGTTCCTGCAAGACAAGATTGCTGATTAGTTGCGCCGATAGTGTCTACATAATGTCCTAAAGAAGCAGGTATCTGAATGAATGAGCCAAATGCTCCGGCATAATGTCCTAAAGATGTAGTTAAACAACCAGATTGACCAGTTAGACCTTGATATGTGCCAGGAGAACAAGCTGTTTGTGATAATGAACCAGGATTAGAAACAAAGTATCCTTGAGCCGCATTAATACAAAAGAAACTGCCAGAGGTAGACTGGAATGTGCCAATTGGACATAAAACTTGATGAACACCAATTTCAGCATCTATACTATTGGAGATGTCGCCCAATAAAGAAGAGTCTTCAACATTAAAATAACTTAAATTCAGGTAGTACAAACCAGTAGAATTTATTCTCTCAACTTCAATAAAAATAGTCCGTTCAGATGAACTAGAAGTACCATTTGTAGTTACATCTTCTGAAGTTAATTCAATACTATTACTTGAATCAATAAGACCCATAGAAGAATTATACAGAGAGATAGAAATCTCTGCAGATGAAGATTCTGCATCTATAGAAACCCCATAGAACTTAGCCAAATCAATCTTAAAATAATCATAC
>Ga0209425_10001201_pt1 | contig 30286 bp, 33 predicted proteins | sample COG_05_FD_184749 | JGI IMG/M metagenome (GOLD analysis project Ga0209425, IMG submission 184749) | Pelagic Microbial community sample from North Sea - COGITO 998_met_05 (SPAdes) (version 2) | ecosystem: Environmental > Aquatic > Marine > Neritic zone/Coastal water | place: Helgoland, sampling...
TTTCCATTTCCTCGAACAGGTCCATCCAATCTTTGTAAATTACAATTAACTACAAAAATTAAATTGTCTAATTTTTCTCTTGCAGCTAACCCGATTGCTCCTAATGATTCTGGCTCATCCATTTCACCATCCCCTAAAAATGCCCAAACTTTTCTTCCTTCATCTTTTATTAAACCTCTATTGATTAGATATTTCATATATCTTGCTTGGTAAATTGCTAGCATCGGTCCTAACCCCATTGAGACAGTTGGAAATTGCCAAAAGTTTGGCATTAACCATGGATGGGGGTAAGATGATAGTCCACCTGGTTTTACTTCTTGTCTAAAATTATCCAATTGTTTTTCATTTAATCTTCCCTCTAAAAATGCTCTTGAGTACATTCCAGGAGCGCTATGTCCTTGGAAATAAACTAAGTCACCACCAAAGTTATCATTTTTTGCTCTCCAAAAATGATTCATTCCAACATCGTATAATGTTGCTGCTGAGGCAAATGTACCTATATGCCCACCTAGTTCTGGAAATTTTTTATTTGCTCTTACAACCATTGCGGCAGCATTCCATCTAATTAAAGATCTAATTTTTCTTTCAATATTCTGATCACCTGTAGATTTTTTTTCTTCACTTACTGGAATTGTATTTATATATGGAGTATTTTGTGTATAAGGAATATTTACTCCATCCATGTAAGCTTTATTGATTAATTCTTTAATTAAGTAATGAGCTCTATCATCTCCATCTCTTTCAATTACTGCAGAAAGGGAGTCTAACCATTCTTTAGTTTCTAAGGGATCAAGATCACCCTTATCAAAAACTTGAGTTTTTTCTGGTTTATCTTGTCTAGTAGTTTTATCTTCTGATAGTTCAATTGACTTTTTATTATCTTTTAAAGCTTTTTCAGCTTCTTTAATTAAACTTTCAGTATCTTTTGGTATTTTTTTTTCCTCTTTTGCTGAAGTATCATTTGATATAATGCTAAGTATTAGGTCTCCTTTTGATACTTTGTCTCCAACTTTAATACTAATACTTTTTATCTTACCTGAAACAGTTGATGGTATCTCAACACTGGACTTATCACTTTCAATCAAAACTATTGGATCATTGATTTTAATTTCATCACCTTCATTCACCAGAAGTTCAATAACCTCTACTTTTTCAAAATCACCTATGTCTGGGACTAATAATTTTTCACTCATTTATTTTATGATCTTATACACTAAAATTGTACAATAAATTTTAATTTTCAACACAATTTATACAAATTTTAGACAATCTTAACTTGTAAAATTCTTGAATGATAAAAATATTAATAAATTTAGTCTTTAATAATAAAAAGACTAGATACTTAGATAGTGAGATTTGGATCCAAAAAATCTTATTGGAGGACAAATTTAAAAAAAAAGATTATTAAATTTTTTCAATACAAATAGCTATTCCCATACCACCACCTATGCAAAGAGTAGCACAACCTTTTATTTTATTCTGCCTTTGCATTTCGTGAATTAAAGTTACCAAAATTCTAGTACCTGAAGCTCCAATAGGATGACCTAAAGCTATCGCACCTCCATTAACATTTACTTTTGTATCATCTATTTTTAATTCTCTAATTACCGCAATACTTTGAGAGGCAAAAGCTTCATTAATTTCAAATAAATCAATATCATCTATTTTCCAGTTTGCCTTTTTTAGTGCCAGCTTTACAGCATCTATAGGACCTAAGCCCATTAAAGATGGCTCAACACCAACTGAAGCCCATGAAACAATTTTTACAAGAGGTTTTAAAGATTTTTTTTCTGCTTCCTCTAAGTTTGATAAAAGCACTGCTGCACTCCCATCATTTATTCCTGATGAATTTCCTGATGTAATGGTCCCATCTTTTTTAAAAGCTGTTTTTAATTTTTTTAAATCTTCAATATTAGTATCTCTTATAGGATGTTCATCTTTATCTAAAAAATTCCCATCTATATTGACTTTGACCAACTCTTCTATAAATTTATTTTGTTCTATAGCTAGTTGAGTTTTTTGTTGAGATTTTAAAGCAAAATTATCTTGCTCTTCTCTAGTAATTTGAAATTTTTCAGCAACATTTTCTGCTGTAACTCCCATATGATAATTATTAAATGCATCTAAAAGACCGTCATTAATCATCGTATCTACTAATTTATCTTTAAATAATTTTTTATCATTTCTAAAAAATAAAGCATGTGGTGCGATTGACATATTTTCTTGACCACCAGAAATAATAAATTTAGCTTCCTTAAGCTTAATTGTTTGAAAGCCTGAAATCACTGATCTTAAACCAGATCCACATAATTGATTAACTAAATAAGAAGGGATAAATTTAGGCAATCCAGCATTAATCGCAGCTTGTCTTGCGGGATTTTGGCCTGCAGCAGCAGTTAATACCTGTCCCAAAATTACCCCATCGATTTCTTCGCTATTAATTTTTGCTCTATTTAAAACTTCTTTAATAACAATCGATCCAAGTTGATCAGCTTTCATGGCTTTCAAAGAACCTTTATATGCACCAATAGGTGTTCTTACTGCCGCAACAATTACAACTTCACTAGATTTTTTGTTCATTTTTAGAATATGTTTTTTAACAAATTATATCAAAAAGTGATAATACTATATAATTAAAAATATTAACAGTTAGCGCCTGTAGCTCAATTGGATAGAGCGCTTGGCTACGGACCAGGAGGTTCTGGGTTCAACTCCTAGCAGGCGCACCATTAGGAAACAATATGATTAAATGGATACTTAAATCATCGCTACAAAAATCAGTAATTATTTTTTTTGCATTTATATTTATAATCTTATTAATTTTTACATTTATTTTATAGTCATGCTTAATAAATTTGAACAAATTAGTCTGAAACCTGGGTTTATGAAACACAATGGAGGATTACTCTTTAGAAATGTTACTGAGTATGAATATGAGTTTAAATCATTAATAAAAGAAAACCATTTGAATGCTGCAGGGATTACTCATGGTGGGTATTTGGCGGCACTAATAGATGCTGGTGCTGGAACTTCTGCTCATCGATCAGCAAAAAACAGTCCTTGTGTAACTATCTCTTTAGATCTTAAATTTATTGGTTCATCCAAAACTGGTGATGAAATCTTTGGTAAAACCAAAATACTAAAAAAAACGAATACATTAATTTTTTTATTTTGTGAATTAAGTTGTAATGATAAAATTATAGCTTCTGCTTCAGGGATTTGGAAAATTCTTAAAGTTAAACCCTCAGAACTAGGTCCGGGAGGTTAGTTTTTTAATTATTTATTTTATGTTAATATTAATTAATGCTTATCAAAATGAGAACATTTTACCTTACGATTCGGCCATGTTTTAGTCTATTTTTGTTCTTTAACAACAACAATATCTAGTAGGTTAAAAAAAAAGTATACCAATGATAGAGATGACTAAAAATAAAATTACCGCTGTTCTTGGACCAACTAATACTGGAAAAACTCATTTGGCGATTGAAACAATGCTGTCTTTTGAAAGTGGAATAATTGGATTTCCACTAAGATTATTAGCAAGAGAAGTTTATGACAAAGTAATTAAAAAAATTGGGATAGATAAGGTTGCTTTAATTACTGGTGAAGAAAAAATTATTCCTTCAAATGCAAAATATTTTTTATGTACTGTTGAGTCCATGCCACTTGATAAAAGTGTAGATTTTATAGGAATAGACGAAATTCAAATGTGTGCTGATCATGAACGTGGTCATATTTTTACTGACAGATTGTTAAATATGCGAGGAAGTAAACTTACAATGCTTATGGGATCAAATACCATTAAGAATCTAATTTTAAAATTAGAAGGTGATATAGAATTTATTATTAGAAATAGATTGTCAAAATTGACCTACGCAGGTCATAAAAAAATATCTAGAATAAATAGAAAAACTGTAATCATAGCATTCTCTGCAGAAGAAGTTTATGCGATAGCAGAATTGATTAGAAGGCAAAAGGGTGGGGCTGCAATCGTTATGGGATCATTAAGTCCTAAAACTAGAAATGCACAGGTTCAATTATATCAATCAGGTGATGTAGATTTTTTAGTTGCTACAGATGCGATAGGTATGGGTATTAACATGGATCTTGATTATGTTTATTTTTCTAATTTAAAAAAATTTGATGGAAAAAAACTTAGAAAGCTTAATTTATCTGAAATAGGCCAAATCGCAGGTAGAGCTGGTAGATATCTAAATGATGGAAGTTTTGGAGTAACTGGAGATTGTAAAGAAATTAATGCAGAAGAGGTTGATTTATTAGAAAATCACAAATTCGAGGAAATTAGAACATTGTTTTGGAGAAATTCAAACTTAAATTTTAATAATCCTTCTAGCTTAATAAAATCTCTTGAAGAAAGACCTCAAAAAGGTTGGTTAAGAAAAATTCATGAATGTGAAGATGAAAAAGCATTGAAGTATTTTATAAGAGATAAAAATTTTGAAAACATAGAATTCAATACTAAAACTCTGAGCTTGTTATGGGAGTGTTGTCAGATACCTGATTTTGTAAAGAAAACTTATGGAAACCACTACAATGTAATAGAAAATGTATTTAAATTTTTAAGCAGTAAAAAAGGTAAGATTTCTAATGAATACATGAGATTACAGCTTATGAAATTAGATAAATTAGAAGGAAATGTAGATTCTTTATCAAATAGAATTGCAAATGTACGTACTTGGTCATATGTTTCTAATAAAAATAATTGGATTGAAAATCAAGATTATTGGATAGAAAAAACAAAACTATTAGAAGATAGGCTTTCAGATCGACTTCATGAAGAACTTACGAAAACTTTTATTGATAAAAGAGCTAGCATACTAGCAAGAGGCTTAAAACAGGATATGGATTTTAAAACACAAATTTTAGAAAACAATGACGTCAAAATTGATGGTCATTTTATTGGCAGGATAAATGGACTTAAATTAGAACTAGACCTTAAAAAAGGTGCTTTAGAAACTGATATAAAGTCTCTTAAAAAAGCAGCAAGGCAATCAATTGGCCCTGAATTAGAAAGAAGAATTCAAAATATAATTGACACAGGATTAATCGAGTTGAAAGAGGATTTTAAAATTTATTGGGGCAAGTTTGTAATTGCAAAACTTACTCCAGGTAATGATTATTTAAATCCAAGCTTAGATTTAATCGTTGACGATATTATAGAACAAAATCAAAGACAAAAATTAGGTGAATATATTAATAAATGGTTAAGAGATAAAATAAATACTGTCTTGCAAAGCCTAATAGATTTAAAAAATCTTAAAGACAAGCATTCATCAATTAAAGCTCTAGCTTATCAGCTTTATGAAAATAATGGTGTGCTTAAAAGAGAAAATGTAATCGAATACTTAAAAGATTTGGGACAAAGTGAAAGAAAAATTTTAAGAGATTTAGGTGTAAAATTTGGTCGATACCATGTTTTTTTATATAAATTAATAAAACCTGAGCCTGTAATCTTAAGAACTTTACTTTGGAAGAATTATCATCAAAAATATTTCAAGTTAATACCACCAACATTTGGTTTAAATTTTATAGAAGACAAAAATAGTAAAAACAAATACTTCATGTTGCTTTGTGGTTTTGAAAAATTTGACAATTATTTTGTCAGAATTGACATTCTAGAAAGGTTGTTTATGCAAATAATTAACTCTGGATCTGAAGAAAGTAAAGAAATCAAATTAATTCCTGAAATGCTTAATCTTTTAGGGTGTAGCAAAAATAATTTTAAAAACTTAATTAAAAAGATGAATTATAAAGTTACAGAGAAAAATGAGGATTTATTCTTTAAATATGCTCCTCAAAATAAGGTTAAAAAATCTTTTGTTAAAAAAAATGACAAAGAAAACCCTTTTGATGTGCTAAAAAATTTGAATTTAGGATAATTAATGTTTTTTAATAAAAAAAAAGTCAAAGAGCAAAATTCTTATCTTGTTAAAATTGCCGCACTACTTATCCATGCTGCAAAAATTGATGAAAAGTATTCTGTTGAGGAAGAGGATATAATTAAAAAAACCTTATTAGAGCTAGGTGCAAATCAAAATGAATTAGACAAATTGATGGTTAACGCAAAACAAAATGAGGAAAAAACCAATCAAATACTAGATTTTACAAGAGAAATTAAAAGTATGGATGAAAAAAATAAAATTAAAATCATAGAGTCACTTTGGAGAATTATCTACTCAAATAAAGAAGCTGATATTTATGAAACTAATTTAATGCGAAGACTATCTGGACTACTTTATATTGACAGTAAAACTATGGGAGATATTAAAGAAAAAATTAAAAATGAAAAAATTTAGATGACATACATTGTTAATGATAAATGTATTAAATGTAAACTGACTGACTGTGTAGATGTTTGTCCAGTAGATTGCTTTTATGAAGGTAAAAATATGCTTGTAATTAAACCGGATGAGTGTATAGATTGTGGCGTTTGCGAGCCTGAGTGCCCAGTGGATGCTATAACCGCCGATACTGAACCGGGCAGCGAAAAATGGTTAGAAATCAATAAACAATATTCTGAAATCTGGCCTAATATAAGTGAAAAAAAAGATCCACCTTTGGATCATAAAAAATTTGAAAATGAGGAAAATAAGTTTGAAAAATATTTTAAGGAAAACCTTTAAAAAGAATACCCCCAAAAAAAAAACAAAAAAAACTACTAAAATTAAAGTGCCTAAAAACAAGAAAGTTTTAACAAAAAAAGGGTCTAAAACTAAAGTATCTAAAATCAAAAAAGTCATAACTAAAAAGCCTATTAAAAAGACAGAAAAAAAAGTTGAGGCTAAAACAGATAATTTAAGAATTTCAAAAACTAATGAAGCAAAGCCAGAAATTAAAAAGGTAAAAAAACAAGAGACTGAAAAAAAAGAATATAAAGTTAAAGATTTTGTTGTTTATCCTAAACACGGAGTCGGTCAAATAACGGAATTCAAAAAAATAAGTATTGGTGGAATTGATGTTGAAACATATGTTATAAAATTTGAAAAAGATAAAGCGAATGGAATGGTGCCTGTAAATAAACAATCCCATTTACGTGCTTTAGCAACTATCAATCAAGTAAATAAATCTATTTCAATTTTGAAAAGTAAGCCAAAGATCAAAAGATCAATGTGGAGTAGAAGGGCACAAGAATATGAAGCTAAAATTTCATCAGGAAAGATATATGAATTAGCTGAAGTTGTGAGAGATCTTAATAAAGGAGATGATATTATGGTTGATCAGTCTTATAGTGAAAGACAATTATTTGAAAAAGCTTATGAAAGAATTCTTTCTGAATTCCAAATTGTTTTAAATGTATCAATGGAAGACACTCAAAAAAAATTAGATAAAGCTTTAAAAAGAAATCTTGGTGAACAACAGTTAAAAACTGCGCCACCTCCTACAAAAACTATTGCTACTGATTTACCAGCTGAAGAGCCCGTTACAGACACGGATGAGGCCGATCCTATTGAAGAATAAAAAAAAAACGCCTCTCATACATTATGTAATGAGAAGCGTTTTTTGTAAAGATTACTAAGTAACTATCTTCTTCTTCTTTTTTTAGCTTTTTTCTTAGCTTTTTTCTTAGTTTTCTTTGCCGCTTTTTTTCTTTTCTTAGGCATCTTTAGCTCCCTTTTTTAGTTAAACGAATCAAATTGATTCGCTGTTAGGTTATTTTTATTTTTTTAAACAAGTTATGTCAATTCTTTAATTAAAAGTAAAAATTAGAAAATAAAAAATTAAATTATAAAAAAATTATAAATTTTTTCTTTTTTTATAGTTAAAAAACATAATGTTTATGCGATTAATAACTTATTTTATATTTTTACTGATAAAGTTTTTCTAATTCATTCTTATATTGTTGAATTATTTTATATCTTTTAAGTTTTAATGTTGGTGTCATAAAACCATTTTCAATTGTAAATTGTTTATCAATTACAATAAATTTTTTAATTTTTTCTATCTTTGTTAAATTTTTATTTATTTTTTCAATTTCATTATAAATTAATTCATTATCAAATTTTTTATTGTCATTATCTAAAACTATTAATGCAACTAAAAATGGTTTGTTATCTCCATAAACTAAGGCTTGTTCTATAAATTCTATTTTTGTTAAATCATTTTCAATTTTTACTGGTGAAATATTATCTCCCCCTGGTGTAATCAAAATATCCTTTTTTCTGTCTGTAATTTTTAAAAATCCTTTATCAAAAAGACCAATATCACCCGTATATAACCAGCCATCTATTAATGTTTTTTCTGTCTCAATTTGATTATTCCAATATCCTAACATTACATTTTCACCCTTAATTAGTATTTCTCCATCATCAGCAATCTTAACTTTATTTCCTTTAAATGGGGGCCCCACTGTTTCAATTCTAATATCATTAATTGGATTACAACTAACGACTGGAGATGTTTCGGTTAAACCATATCCTTGTAGTGTAGGTAGACCGATTGAATTTAAAAAAATACCTACTTCATAATCTAAAGCACCTCCCCCTGAAATAAATGCTTTTAATGATCCCCCGAATTGTGATTTAATTTTTTTTCTTACTAATTTTTCACAAAGAAAATCTATGAATTTTTCATATAAAGACATTTTTTGTTTAAAAAGTTTTTTCTTTCCTAAATTAAGTGTTGATTGAACTAAAAATTTTTTAACACCAGTGGCCTTTTTAAAATTCGAGTATATTTTTTGATATAGGTTTTGATAAAATCTTGGAACGGCAGTCATTATGTCTGGACGACAATCATTCATATTTTTAATTAATTTTTCTATACTTTCCGCATAATGTATTTTTGCACCAACTGCTATTTGTACAAACTGAACTGTATGCTCATAAGAGTGGGACAATGGTAACCAAGTAAGAAACTTTGGTTTGAAATTAATTATTTTTTTTAATAATTCCAAGGATCCTTCACAATTATTTAATATACCACCGTGACTTAACATTACACCTTTGGGATTACCTTGAGTGCCTGAAGTATAAATTATACATGCAATATCTTTTCTAGTTAAATTAATTTTACTTAAATCTTTTTCTAAATAATTAGAATTTTGAAAAATTCTATTTACATCAAATATTTTAACTTTGTCTTCTTTAATACTTTCAAAGCTAATAACTGTTTTAATGAAATCATTTTTTAGTATTAAATTTTTTATTTTTTTAAATTGTACATTTTCAGAAACTATAATTACAGAAGGCTTACAATCATTAATAAGATATTCATAATCTCTTTCCGTATAAGTTGTGTAAGCTGGCACTGTTATTCCTTCAGCAAGCATTATTGCTAAATCGCTTATCAACCATTCTGGCCTGTTCTCTGAAATTAATAAGCAGCGATCTTGATTTGAAATGTATTGACTAATATGACTAGATAATTTTTGAATACAATCGTATGTTTGTTTCCAATTAAATTTCAATTCTTTATCCTTTAATGATTGTAAAAAAATTTCATTTTTATTCTCTTCTTGATATTGAAAAAGAAATAATTCCAAGAGATTGTTATAGTTATCTAATTTCATAAAGTTATGGTGGGCGAAGAGAGAATCGAACTCTCACTTCTTGCGAAACACGATTTTGAGTCGTGCGCGTCTACCAGTTCCGCCACTCGCCCTTAATTAAAAAAAATTATTTAAATAGTATAAGAACTAAAATTATATTAAAACCAAAAAAATGTTTATACAGCTTTATAATAAATGCTTAAAGTTAGCAGCTCATAAAAATTCTAATTATTTTTTAGCTATTGTCTCATTCTTGGAAAGCTCATTATTCCCTATTCCACCCGATTTCATGATTGCGCCAATGGCAATTGCAAAAAAAAATGATTTTATCAAGATTTTTTTAATTGCAACAATTTTTTCAGTTTTTGGAGGAGCACTTGGTTACATTCTTGGTGCATATTTTTTCGACCTTGCGATGAATATAGTTGGGTTTTATAACTATGAAGAAAAAATGATAAGTCTAAAAATTACTCTCAGCCAAGGTGATGGGTTTTATACCTGGCTTGCAATTTTATTCTTGGCTGGATTTACACCATTACCGTATAAAGTATTTACGATTGTGAGCGGTTTAATTAGTTTTAATTTTCCTATTTTTATTTTGATAAGTTTGATTTCGCGAGGTCTAAGATTTTTTATGGTTTCATATTTGTCTTCTAAATTCGGTAATACTTTTACCAATTTTATGAATCAACATGGTCAAAAATGGTTTACAATAGTAGGCATTATTATTGTAATAATTTTTCTCATTTTTTATCTAACAATTAAATTTTATGGATAGTTTAAAAACAAAAACTTATTTAAAAATCTTATTTTGTTTAAGCCTTAGTATACTAATGGCAGCTTTTGCTATTCAATATTTATTTGATTATCAGCCATGTAGATTGTGCATAATAGAACGCGTGCCTTACGCTCTTGCAATAGCTATTTTAATCTTGAACTATAAATTTAAAAAAGATCAGATCTTTTATAGTGTTTTATTAATGTTAATTTTTGCATTTTCATTTTTAATTTCGATTTACCATCTTGGGATTGAACAAGGATTTATTAACGAATCTAATGTTTGTGGAAACAATCAGGCAGATTTAATTATAAAAGAGGATATTCTAAAATCCCTTCAAGAAATTAATATTAACTGCAAAGATGTAGCATTTACAATTTTTAATTTATCACTAACTACATACAATATGTTTGCTAGTATTTTAATGTTTTTAATATCAACAAAAATTTATTTAATTAACAATGAAAACAAGAAATAAAATAGAAGAATTTATACGTGTAGATCATGCTGGTGAACGTGGTGCTGTAAAAATATATGAGGGTCAACTTTTAGCTTTAAACACTTTAGTTAAAGATGAAAATCTAAAAAAAGTTATTGAAGAAATGAAGGTGCATGAAAAAGAACACTGTGAGTTTTTTGAAAAAGAAATAAAAAAAAGAAAAATTAGTCCTACAAAACTTCTTCCTCTGTGGGATTTATTGGGAGTTGGTTTAGGCTTTGGCTCAACTCTATTGGGGAAAAAAGCTGCTATGCTATGTACGGCTTCAGTAGAGGAAGTGATAGATAAGCATTATTTAAATCAAATTAATCAATTAGAGGACGATGAAAATGAACTTAAAAAAAAGATTATAAAATTTAGAGAAGACGAGCTTCACCATAAAGATATTGCTTATGAAAAAGGTGCCACTAAGAAAGGCCTTTACTCAATTCTTGATAAAATTATTAAGACAGGATCAAAAATTGCGATCAATATTTCTGAAAAAATTTAGTAAATTATTAGGACTCTAACTCTACATCCCAATACAAATAGTCCATCCAGCTTTTATGTAGGTAATTAGGTGGAAAATGCTTACCATTACTATGTAAGTCTTCGGTAGATGGTTGATACGGATGTTGGTTTAGTCTCATTCCTGAAAATTTCAAAAGTTTACCACCTTTTTTAACATTACATGCTGAGCAGGCCGTAATAACATTCTTCCAATTAGTTTCTCCTCCCTTAGATCTTGGCAATAAATGATCAAATGTTAGTTCTTCTCCACTTCCACAATACTGACATAAAAATCTGTCTCTTAAAAAAACATTAAATCTAGTAAAGCTTGGCTTTGACTGTGGAACAATATAGCTTTTTAAAGCAATAACACTTGGTAACTTCATTTCAAAAGATGGGCTTCTAATTTGTCTATCGTAATTACTAACAATAACAACTCTATCTAAAAAAACTGATTTAACAGCATCTTGCCATGACCAGAGCGATAATGGGTAATAGCTTAATGGTCTATAATCGGCATTAAGAACTAATGCTGGACATTTTTCTAAAGAAACATTTTGCTCTACAAAATCATTCATAAATTAACCCTATATTAAATGAATATTGATATCAATAATATCTAATTATTAATTTTTTTTAAAATATAGTTCAAAGCTATACTTGAAGACTCAATGGGGATATGATGGTCGCAGTTTTTTATTAAGTGAGTTTCAACACTTACGTTCTCTCTTAAAAGAAAATCTTTAGCTTCTAATAAATATGTGGGTGAAACAATTTCATCTAACTCACCATGTATTAATAACATGTCTGTAGAATTTTTTTTTCTAATTTTTAAATTATTTGTATTAATTATTTTTCCTGAAAAACCTACTATACAATTATATTGTTCCTTTGAAGTCAGCCCAACATTTATTGACATCATGCATCCTTGGCTAAACCCAGATAAACAAATTTTATCATTTTTAAGTTTATACTCATCTTTAATTTCATCTAAAAATTGATTTATCTTTTTTTCAGCTCTTATTGATTGGTTTAAAATATAATCAGGATCATCTTTGGTAAGATCAAACCATTGATAACCAGACGGGTTAATTTCACAAGTCTCATGTCCATTTGGGCAAACAAAAATTGTATTTGGCATGTGTCTTTGCCAATTTAAAGACAACATACTTATGTCTTTACCATCCCCACCATAGCCATGCAAAAGTACTACTACATTATTAATCTCTTTATTTTTTTCAGGCTTTATAATTGTGCTATCAAGACAAAATGTCATAATGAATTTAATTTGTTTTTTATTTTCAAAAACACTCTACAATATAATTATGATTTCAGGAATATTTGTTAAAATTTTATCTATTGTACTTTTAATGACTGTAGGAATTGTTTTAATTTTGGGTATAGGTACGCTATTCAAAGGTGGTGAAACAAGTAAAAAATATTCTAACAAACTAATGCAACTAAGAGTGCTTTTGCAGTTTATTGCAATTATTTTCTTAGTTATTTTTGCCTATTTTTTTAAAAATTAATTATATTTTGACAGCCACTTAATAAATTCTTTATCATTAAAATCAATAGATCCAATTATTCTAGCAAATTCTTTACCTTCTTTATCAATTAGTATTGTAGTTGGTATTCCTCTTAATGAAAAATCTTTAGCTAGGGTAGCAGTGTTATCAAAATAGATATCTAAATTTTTGATATTTAAATCAGAAAAAAAATTTTTTGATTTTTTAATATTATCCTTACCAATATTAATTGGAAATATTTCTAAATTATCCAGATTTAAATTTACTTTTAGATCGTCAAGAGAGGGCATTTCTTCCTTACAAGGTGCGCACCAACTAGCCCAGAAATTAAGGATTACCAAATTACCCTTATAATCACTTAATTTTATTAATTCTTTTTTTAAATTAAAAAAAGTAATGTTATCATGTCTTTTTGGTTCCTTATTTACAACTATATTTTTAATATTCGGTATTTCGTTTGCCAGAACATTAGAAATAAAGAATATAAATATTATTAAAAATCTCATATTAAATATGTATAATTAATTATCATGGTCAAAAATAAAAACAACCGGGCAATATGGAATGCAAGAATTAAAACAAAAGGTTCTGCTCTTTTCCAAAAAGTGGGTAGTTCAATTAATATTGATAAAAGAATTTATAAAGAGGATATTTTAGGCTCAATAGTACATGTTGAGATGCTTTTTAAGCAAAACATTATTTCTTTTAAAATAAAAAATAAAATTATTTATGGATTACAAAAAATAGAAAAAGAAATATTAAAAAAAAAATTCGAATTTGATGAAAAATATGAGGATATCCATATGAATATTGAAAAAAAACTTTTTCAAATTATTGGTGATGATGCTGGCTATATTCATACTGCTAGATCTAGAAATGATCAAGTTGTTACTGATTTAAAAATGTGGATAAAAAAAGCAAATAATGAAATTAATAATAATTTAGATAAGATAATAAAGTCTACTCTTAAGATTGCAGAAAAAAATATTGAAACAATCATGCCTGGTTTCACACATTTGAAAAATGCTCAACCTGTTTCTCTAGCCCATTATTTAATGGCCTACGTAGAAATATTTATGAGGGACAAAAAAAGATTTAAAAATAACTTAGAAAGTTTGAATGAAAATCCACTTGGTGTAGCGGCACTTACTGGAACTTCTTTTAATATTGATAGAAATTATACTACTAAAAAATTAGGTTTTAAATATCCTACCAATAATTCTATTGATACAGTCTCTGATAGAGATTTTGTTCTAGATTTTCTTTATAGTGTTTCTGTATGTTCGATGCATATATCAAGAATTTCTGAGGAGCTTATAATTTGGAGTTCTGATGGATTTAATTTAATCAATCTTTCAGATAAAATAGTCACCGGCTCATCTATAATGCCTCAAAAAAAAAACCCTGATTTTCTTGAACACCTACGGGGCAAATCTGGCTCAACATTTGGAAATTTAATTTCAATGCTAACAATTTTAAAAGGATTACCGTTATCATATTTTAAAGATCTTCAGGATGATAAAGAAATAGTTTTTAAATCTAATGATACTCTCAATAATTGTTTAAAAATATTTGATGAAGTCTTAAATAATATCACTCCAAATAAAAAAAAAATGTATGAATTGGCTGAGTCAGGCTACATTACGGCAACAGATCTAGCTGACTATTTAGTTAGAAATCATTCAATGTCCTTTAGAGAGGCTTATCAAAAAACAGCAAAAATTGTTAATATAGCTGAAAAAAAGAAAAAAAAATTGAAAGAGCTTCAAATTGAAGAGCTAAAAAAAATTGAACCAAAGTTGACTAGGGACGTTTTAAAAGTATTTGATTTGAAAAATTCAATTAATTCAAAAAAATCTTATGGAGGAACATCTTTTGAAAATATAAAAAGAATGATAATTAAATATAAAAAAAATAAATGATAAAAAAAATTTCTATAATTACGCTTATTGTTATTATTTTAACTTCATGTGGAAGAAAAGGTGATCCTATTTATAACGAAGAAAATCAAAATTCAAAAACATTCAACAATCAACAGATCATACTTTAATGATTTACAGAAGAGACAAACTTAAAGTTGATGGTTTTAATGCAGAATTCTTAGCAAAAAAATTTAATACGCCTATTTACTGTTATTCATTGCGAAAAATAAAAGAAAATATAACTAATTTTAAGAATAGTTTTAAAAAAATCGATCCTCTAATCTGCTTTGCTGTCAAAGCAAATACTAATGTTAAAATTTTAAAAGAGATTAAAAATTTTAATCTTGGAGCTGATGTTGTTTCAATTGGAGAGTTAATGAAGGCCCTTAAAGCTGGTATTAATCCTCAAAAAATTGTTTTTTCTGGAGTAGGTAAAACTAAGACTGAAATAGAATATGCTGTAAACAAAAAAATACTACTGATTAATGCTGAGTCAAAAAGTGAAGTTTTAGAGATAGAAAAAATAGCAAAAAATAAAAAAAGAATTGTTGATATAGGTATTAGACTAAATCCAAATACTGATGCTAAAACTATAAGTCAAATTTCAACTGGTAAAAAAGAAAATAAATTTGGAATAGATGAAAAAATGTTTTTACAACTGGTTAATTATATAAAAAATTCAAAAAATTTAGATTTAAAATGTCTTAGCGTACATATTGGAAGCCAAATACTTAGTCACAAACCATATCAAAGAATGCTTGTTGTTTTAGACAAGATAATAAAAAAATCAAACTACAAGTTTGATTATATAGATTTAGGTGGTGGTATGGGTATTGACTACTCACATAACAGTGCAAAGTTAAATTATAGAGAATACTCTAAAAGTATTGAAAAATTCTTAAAAAAAAATAATTCTAAGATTATTTTTGAACCAGGAAGATCTATAATTGGTAACGCAGCAATATTAATAACTAAAATCATATACATTAAAGAGGGATTTAATAAAAATTTTGTTATTTTAGATGTAGCTATGAATGATTTAATGAGACCCGCTCTTTACGGTGCTAATCATAAAATAATGCCCCTTAAAAAAATTAGAAAAATTTCAAAAAAAACTTACGAATTTGTAGGACCTATTTGTGAAAGTACCGATAAATTTTCAACAATCAAAAATTTTCAAAAGCTAAATGAAAAAGATTTTTTAGCAATATGTGACGTGGGTGCGTATGGAACATCTTTGGCTTCAAATTACAATGTAAGGCCCAAGCCAATTGAAATACTAATAAAAGGATCAAAAATTCAGATTATCAATAAAAGACAAAAGTTATCTGAACTAATATAACATTTAATATAATGTTAAGAAATTTTATATTTTCTACAATTTTTTTTTCAGGCATAGCATTTATTTCAATTGTATTTCTACCGGCTTTATTTTTACCAAATAAAGTAGTTTTAATAGGAGGTAAGCTAATGGGTTATTGGACAGGTTTTTGCTTAAAAAAGATTTTATCTGCAGAGATTGAAGTTGTGGGAAAAGAAAATATTATTAATGATAAAAAATTTTTCATTGTATCTTCGCATCAATCAATGTTTGAAACTTTTTATCTTCAAACAATATTCAAATCACCTATCTTTATTTTAAAAAAAGAACTTATGTTGATACCTATTTTTGGTTGGTATTTAAAAAAAATTGGATCAATATCCATAAAAAGGAATAAAGTTTCCAAAGATAATTTAGGTTTTTTTGATGATATTCGTAAAACAATAAATGCTTCGGATAGACCATTAATTATTTTTCCTCAAGGTACCAGGACTAAACCAGAGGAGCGCCCTCCTTTTAAAAAAGGTGCTACAAGAATATATGAAGAATTGAAAATTTCATGTCAACCAGTTGCTATCAATTCTGGAAATATTTGGCCAAAAAAAGGACCTAAAAAATCAAATGAAAAAGTTACAATTTCAATCCTACCTTCATTAAATTATGGATTAGATAAAGATAAATTTTTAAAAAATTTAGAAGATATAATTTACTCCGAGTTAGATAGGATAAATTAGCCTTTCATAGGCATAACAACATATATGCTATTAAAGTCAGCTGGATCCTTAATTAATGCTGGTGAACCAGTATCGTTAAAAAAAATCTCTATTTTTTCGCCATCTAATTGGGAAGCAACATCTATTAAATATCTTGAGTTAAAACTTATTTCTAAATCATGATCAAATTTTACACTGAGTGTTTCATTTCCATCACCACTATTAGTATTATTAACAGATAGGTTTAACGTGTCTTTTGTTAGACTAAATTTAACTCCATCTTTTTTATCTAGAGACACAGATGCAACACGATCTACTGAACCTAAAAAAAGTTTAAGATCTATTTCAAGTTTTTTTTGATTATTTTTAGGAATTACTTGTATATAATTTGGAAATTTCCCATCAATTAGTTTCGAAATTAAAATACTATTGTTAAATTCAAATTTTATTTTTGATTTTACATTAGAAATTTTTACTTCTCCATCATAACTGTCTAACAATGAAGCAAGTTGAAATATTGTTTTTTTTGGTAAAATTACAGGTTCAAAATCAATTTTTTTATCAAGTCTAATTTTTGATACGGACATTCTGTGGCTATCAGTTGCTACTGCTGTAAGATAATTTTTTTCTTCTACTTCAGTTTTATGAAAATATATTCCACTAAGATAGTGTCTAGTTTCATCATTAGAAACTGAAAATTTACATTTGTTAAGAAGTTTTAAAAGACTTTTAGAATTAATAACAAATTCATTATCATTGAAATTTTCATCAGTTAATGGAAATTCTGTTGGACTAATACAATTTAAATTAAAGATAGATTTATCAGACTCTAATTGAAGTTTGCTTGCATCAGACAAAGATAAATTTATTTTCTTTCCTGAAGAAAATTTTCGAACAATGTCATAAAATATAGAAGATGTTGTTGTAGTTTTTCCTTCTTCAATTACCTCTATATTCTTAATTTGATGTATAAAAATTAAATCCAGATCAGTAGCAGTAATTGTTAATTTTGAATTACTTGTATCTAGTAACACGTTAGAAAGAATTGGAAGGGTGCTTCTTTTTTCTATAACCCCCTGACAATAACTCAAGGCTTGTTGAAGATCTTGCTGGTTAACGTTAAATTTCATTTTCTTTATTATTGTATAGTATCTGATTTTTTAATTTATTAATATTTTCTGCCATTTCAGGGTCTTTTTCTTTTAATTTTTCTATTGTTTTTACTGAATGAATAATTGTTGTGTGATCTCTATTTGAAAACTCCCTTCCAATTTCTGGTAGTGATTTGGATGTCAGAATCTTTGTCAAATAAATCGCAGACTGTCTTGGCCTCACAAGATATCTTGATCTTCTAGATGATAACATTTCATTTTTACTAATTTTAAAAAATTTACACACTAAAGTTTGTATTAAATCAATAGTTACTTTATTTTCTGAAAGATTTAATAAATCTTTTAACACTACCTTTGTCTCTGCTAAGTTTGGTATCTTGTTGTAAATTCTTGAAAAGGAAATTATTCTATTAATTGCACCGACCAATTCTCTGATGCTAGTGGTAATTTCAGTGCTTATATAATCTTTAATTTCTCCAGAAATTTTAATGTGATCTGTGTAAAGTTTACTCAATTCTTCAGTTTTGTGTTCAACAATTTTTTTTCTTAATTCAAAATCAGGTTTTTGAATATCAACAACTAGACCACCAGAAAATCTGGATTTAATTCTTTCTTGAATTCTTGATAGTTTGTTTGGTGCTCTATCCGCCGATAATATGATTTGAGAGCCTTTATCCAGAAGAGCATTAAAGGTATGAAAAAACTCTTCCTGCATAGCCTCTTTTCCATTCATAAACTGAATATCATCAATTAATAGGATGTCCGTGTTTCTAAAATACTCCTTAAATTTAACCATATCATTTGATTTTATAGACTTAACAAATTGATACATGAATCGTTCTGCTGAAATAAACATTACTTTATTGTTTTTTTTCAATTCAAGGCCAATTGCATTCAACAAGTGGGTTTTACCCATTCCAACTCCTCCATAAATATATAATGGATTATAATGAGAAATATTTTCTGAGACCTTTAAAGAAGCTTCCAAAGCTAACTTATTGCTAGGACCTGTTAAAAAATTATCAAATCTTTTATTTGGATCAATTCGATTATACTGAAGGTATGAATCTTTTATAAAAGATACATTCTCTTTGTTTTCAAAATTTTCAATTATTTCTTTTTTTTCATTTTTTTTGACCACTTCCTGATCAGTAATTTTGAATTCAATTCTTATTATGTCTTTTTTGTAATTTCTTACTATTTGAAGAATTTGATCTAAATATCTAGAGGTAATCCAATCTCTAATAAATCTTGTAGGTACTGTGAGCAATATATAGTTGTTAAATTCATCTAAGAAATTTATCTTTTTTAGCCAACTTTCATAAATTTCAAGACCTAATTTATTTTTCATTTGATTTTGAATTGTGCTCCAATCCAAATTTTCTGGCTTCAAATTATTTAAATTTTTACTAATATAACTGTTATTCATAACTTCTAAGAAGAATCCCAGTTAGAACCATCTTCATATATTTGCAAGTAATAATTTTTTTAAAATTAAAAAAAATGTAATCTATGATTGTGTAAATTCTTGTAATACAAAGAAAGTTTTTGACAGACAAAATTATTCTTAAACAAATAAAATTAAATTTTAAATTGAATTTATTTTTATTCTACGTTTACTAAATCTAAATATAGATAGCTCTTAGCAATTAAGTGTATATGCTGCGTATCTTTAGAGTTGAATCAACTACAGGTGTAAGAATTTATAATGCTGTTATTTTTTTCGTAATTCTTGAAATATTTCTTGAGGCATTTTGTTTTTTTATAATGCCAGTTTTTGCAATTTTCATCAATTCAGAATTTAATTTAGGCAAAAACTTTAGGGCTTCATCTTTCTTTTTGCTCTCTACTAAAAGGTTCATTTTTTTAAGAGCATTCTTATATCTGCTTTTTCTAGCTTTATTAACAGCTGTTTGCTTAGAAATTCTTCTTATTCTCTTAATTGCTGATTTAGTGTTTGCCATATGCGCAGGGGTATAACTTGAGAATTTATATCGGTCAATCAAATAATTGTTTAATTTTGACAAGTATTACAAAAGAAAGTCGATCTGTTGGCAATTGTTTTTTTTGTAATTACACCTTTGCAAGCCACTCTTTTACAGTTGAGGCCTTCTCTTTGATATACTTTAAAGCTATCTTGAAAAGTTCCTTTTCTACCCTCTGTATTTTTAAAATCTCTAATACTTGAGCCTCCTTTCTTTATTGCTTTTAAAAGTACTATTTTTGAACTTTTAATAATTTTGCTACATTCATCTTTTTTTAAAAACTTTGCTTTTTTATTAGGATTAACCTTGCTTAGAAATAATATTTCACTAGCGTATATATTTCCAATGCCTGATACAAAGTTTTGATCAATTAAAAGATCTTTAACATTTCTATTTTTTTTTCTTATGAAATTTTCAAAATAGATTATTCCAAATTTTTTATCAAATGGTTCTGGTCCTAAATGGGAAAATCTTTTTTTTAAATTAATAGTATTTTTAATAATTTGAAAAAAACCAAATCTTCTTGGATCGTTATAAACGATCCTAAATTTATCAAAAATAATCTCTATATGATTGTGTTTTTTTGGTAGTAATGGTGAATTATAAAAACTTAAGTTTGTTAAACTGCTTTTGTATTCATTCTTAATTAAATGAATAGTTCCTGACATACCTAAGTGAATTATACAAAACTCATCCTTAGGAAGATTGATGATTAAATATTTTGAAAATCTAGAAACTTTACTTATTTTTTTATTTTCTATAAATTTTTTAAAATTATTTGGAAGCTTAATTCTTAAATTCCTATTTCTAATAATAACTTTTTTGACCTTTTTTTGTTTAATATTTTTATCTAATGATTGTCTAACTATTTCTACTTCTGGTAATTCTGGCATTTAATACTATATTCAATATATAAAATTATTTATGCAACAATATCTTCAAAATAAAAAAGGGCTAGTCCAAAGTGTATTTGATCGTGTCTATAGTAAATATGACCTAATGAACGATTTTATGTCTCTAGGTATACACAGAATTTGGAAAAAGAATTTAATCAATATGATGAGCCCATCTTTAAAGAATAATTTAATTGATGTTGCCTGTGGTACTGGTGATATAGGAAAATTGTTTTTAGATAACACTAATATTGCTTCATCCATCACATGCGTTGATCCAAATAATGGTATGATCAAAAAAGGCAAAGAGAAACTGAGTAATTACAAAAATATTGATTGGATTCTAGCCCCTGCAGAACAATTACCTCTTTTAAAAAACTCTTTTGATTTTTATACTATCAGCTTTGGTCTTAGAAATACAAAAAATATAAGTAAGGCTCTATCGGAAGCATATAGAGTCTTAAAACCAGGTGGTAGATTTTTATGTTTAGAATTTTCAAAAATACAAAATTCAAATTTAGATTTTATTTATAAAAATTATTCAAAATTAATCCCTTTAATTGGTAATGTTGTTATAGGAGAAAAAGAGCCCTACGAATATTTAATTAAAAGTATTGAAAAATTTGTTAATCAAGAAGAATTAATTTCCTTAATGGAAGAAAATAGTTTTAAAAATTGTTCATATCGTAATTTAACTGGTGGCATTGTATCAATTCATAGTGGTTGGAAAATTTGATGTTAAAAAAAATAATCACTTTATTCAAATTAGGAAGAAAAGTTGCAAAATCAGATATCCTTAAAATTACTTCAAAATTTCAAGAACCGCCCCTAACAATAAAAATTTTATTCAAAATTCTTGCTTTCTCTTTTTCAGAGAGAGAAAAAATAAATACAGATCAAGATGAAGGAACAAGACTATCAAGTTCGTTGGAATCTATGGGTACAACCTTTATCAAGCTTGGTCAATTTTTAGCAACTAGACCTGATATAATTGGTGAAGAATTATCAAAAAAATTGGAAAATTTACAAGATCGTTTACCTCCTTTTTCGATTTATCAAGCAAAAGAAATAATTAGAAAAGATCTTGGTGAAGACACCTTTAATTCAATTATCGATTTGAGTGAGCCAGTGGCTGCTGCTTCTATAGCTCAAGTTCATAAAGCACAAATTGATGATAATGGAACAATTAAAGACGTGGCTATTAAGATTTTAAGACCAGAGATTAAAAAGATTTTTAATGAAGAAATTGACGCAATGATGTTGTTTGCTTTTTTAATTGAGTCAGTAATTAAAAAAACAAAAAGATTAAAACTTGTGGAAGTTGTTTTTTTACTTAAAGAAATAACTAACTTAGAAATGGATCTAAGATTTGAGGCTGCTGCAGCTAATGAATATGCCGAGAATACTAAAAATGATGCTGGTTTTAGAGTTCCCCAAATTTATTGGAATTTTACAAGCGAAAATGTAATGACATTAGACTGGATTGATGGAGTTTCTATAAGGGAGACTGAAGAACTTAAAAAAAGAAATATTGATACTGACAAAATAGCTGAGGATATTATTCAACATTTTTTAAGACACGCTGTAAGGGATGGTTTTTTTCATGCAGATATGCATCAAGGAAATATTTTTGTAGATACAAATGGCCAGATTGTTCCTATAGATTTTGGCATAATGGGTCGATTAGATAAAATGAGCAAAAGATTTTTGGCTGAAATCTTATTTGGGTTTATTCAAAGAGATTATAGAAAAGTTGCTGAAGTTCATTTAATTGCTGGCTTAGTACCTAAACAAGTGCCAATAAACGATCTAGCACAAGCATTAAGATCAATTGGAGAACCAATTTTTGGGCAAACAGTTAAGGATATCTCTGGTGGAAAGCTATTAAAACAATTATTTGATGTAACTGAAAAATTTAATATGCAAACTCAGCCTCAATTATTAATGTTACAAAAAACAATGGTAGTTGTTGAGGGTGTTGCAAGAAAACTTAATCCTAATACAAATATTTGGACCACTTCAAAACCAGTTTTAGAAAGCTGGCTAAGAGAAACTAAAGATCCTATAAACGCAATTAATGAAACATTACAGAATACATCTGAAGTTATAAAGCGTTTACCAGAATTTCCTGAAATTATGGATAAAGCTAACCAAGCATTAACCTATTTGGCAAGCGGCCAAATTCCTCAAAACTCAAATTCTTATACAGCATTAAATGATAAAAAATCTGAAATGATAGCTTTTAGAAATCAATCTGTAATTGGGATTTTAATTGTTGTAATTCTAGGGCTATTAGTATTCTAATTCATATGATGAAAAACTTAAAAGATAAAAAGATATTATTTATAGTTTGTGGAGGAATAGCAGCTTACAAAAGCCTAGAAACTATCAGAATTTTTAAAAAGAATGGTTGTGAGATTAAAACGATTTTAACAAATAGTGCGAAAGAGTTTGTCACTCCATTATCAATAGCATCTTTATCACAAGGTAAAGTTTACGATGATCTTTTTAACGTAGAAAATGAAAGTGAAATGGATCATATTGCACTATCAAGGTGGGCTGATTTAATATTAGTTGCACCTGCCACAGCTAACACTATTGCAAAATTAGCAAAAGGTTCCTCTGAGGACTTGGCGTCAACGGTAATCTTGGCTTCTAATAAACCAGTTTTTTTGGCTCCAGCAATGAATGTAAGAATGTGGGAGCACCCATCAACTAAAGAATGTTTAGAAATTTTAAAGAATTATTCATATAAATTCATTGGTCCAAAAATTGGTGAAATGGCTTGTGGTGAGTATGGTGAAGGAAAAATGACTGAGCCATTAGAAATTGTAAAAGAAATTAATATTTATCTTTCTACTCTAAATAAAAATAAAAAATTCAAAGCACTTGTAACAGCTGGACCAACAAATGAATATATAGATCCAGTTAGATTTATTACTAATAAGTCAAGTGGTAAACAAGGTTATGAAATTGCAAAATCATTATCTAGAAACGGCTTTCAAACAACTTTAATTTCAGGCCCAACTAATCTCAAAGTAAATGATGATATTAAGTTAATTAAAGTTGAAACTGCAGAACAAATGTTTAAAGAAACACAAAATAACTTGCCTGCTGATGTGGCAATTTTTTCAGCTGCAGTTGCTGATTTTAAAGTTATCAAAAAAAGTGATAAAAAAATTAAAAAAGAAGGGATGCTTACTATTAATTTGGAAGAAAATATTGATATCTTAAATTATATTTCAAATCATAACTCAATGAGACCAAAATTAGTAATTGGTTTTGCTGCAGAGACAAATAATTTGGAAGAAAATGCAATTAATAAACTTAGAGATAAGAATTGTGATATGATTATTGCTAATGATGTATCAAATAAGAATATTGGATTTAATTCAAATTATAATGAAGTTACAATTTTTTATAAAAATTCTAAAAAAGAAAAACTTTTTATAAAAAATAAATCATTAATTTCAGAGGAAATAGTTCATAGAATTAATATTCAATTAAACTAATGGTTAAAGTTTTAATTAAGAAATTATCACCTAAGGTAGAATTACCATCATATAAAACATCAGGAGCATCTGGAATGGATTTGATGGCTTTCATTAAGTCTACAATTATTGTTAAGCCTAAGACATCAGCATTGGTTCCAACCGGTCTATCAATGGCTTTTTCCAAGGAATACGAGGTTCAAATCAGACCAAGATCAGGTTTAGCAGCTAAAGATAATATCAGTGTATTAAATACCCCTGGAACTATTGATAGTGATTATAGAGGAGAAATTAAAGTAATAATTTATAATCATGGTAATGAAGACTTTATAATTAATAATAAAGATCGTATAGCTCAAATGATTCTAGCTCCTGTAATCAAAATGAAAATTGAAGAAACTAATAACTTGCCTGAAACAATAAGAGGAGAGGGTGGCTTTGGATCAACTGGCAAATGAGCAATAAGCTTGAAAAAAAAGAAATTGAAAAATTTTCAAGACAAATAATTCTTAAAAATATTGGCCCTTTAGGCCAAAAAAAAATCAAAAATGCAAAAGTATTAATTGTTGGAGCAGGAGGACTTGGTTGCTCAGCTGTTGAATTTTTGTCCCGCGCGGGTGTCGGTACGATAGGTATTGTTGATAATGATTTAGTAAATTTATCAAATATTCATAGACAAAGCATGTATGACATCACTGATATAAAAAAATCCAAAGTAAAATGTATAAAGAATAAGTTAAAAAAGATTAACCCTAATACACTAATCAATTCGTACAATTTTAGACTTGATAATACAAATTTTGAAAAATTAATTAATCAATATGATTTTATCGTAGATGGGAGTGATAATTTTAAGACCAAATTTCTAATTAACGATTTTGCTTTGAAATTTAAAAAATATCTAACAGTAGGTGCTATAAGTAAATTTGATGGTCATATTTTTACATACAATTTTAAAAATAAAAATAACCCATGTTTGAGGTGTTTCTTTCAGGAAGAAAAAATTTTAGATGAAATTTTGAACTGTGAATATGAGGGGGTTTTAGGCACTGTAGCTGGAATTATTGGAACCTTACAAGCTAATGAGGTTTTAAAACAAATCTTAAAAATAGGAAAAAATCTTGATGGTCAAATTTTAATATTAGATTTACTAAATTTAAATTTTAGAAAAGTTAAAATTAAAAAACAAAGAAATTGTGTATGCTAAGAAATAATTTAAGATATTTATTACTTATAATATTTTTTTTTCAATTTTCATTTTCATATAGTGAAGAGGTATTCTTATCACTTAAAAAAAATAAAGTTAATGTCAGATATGGTCCTAGTTTTGAGTTTCCTATAAAATATGTTTACAAAAAAATTAATTTTCCGATAAAACAGATCGATGAAAAAGAGAACTTTAGAAGAATTATTGACATCAAAAATAATGGGGGCTGGATACATCTTTCTCAATTAAAAAAAATAAACTCAGTAATTACTATAGAAGACAAAGTATTATTTAAAAAATCATCTTTTTTTTCAAAACCTGTTGCTAAGATTAAAAAAGGAAGATTGTTAATAATTCAAAGTTGTGAGAGTGATTGGTGTAAAGTTAAAACAGAAAATTTCAAAGGATGGGTTAATAAAAATAATTTATGGGGCTCTATTAATTAAAGTCAGCAGATAAAGATTTAATTGTATTCTCCGTAAGTTTTGTTGTGTGAGAATATTCACTATGATTTATGCCGATTTCTATTTTCGATGAGTTTTTAAATTTAGAAGCTTGCTCGTCACTAAACTTAAAATGAATGAATTGTACTGATGAAGCCTTTCCATCCGCAGAAGTTCTATCAACATCATCTTCGGGAACTGCCTTAATTTCTTCCCCATTTAATTTCATAAATATCTTATCTTCAATTCCACCCACTTTTCCTAAAAAAGCAGCTCTTGAAATTGGGTTGTCTATCTCAAACATCAAAGTAGCAGTTAGCTCATTTCTATCAGGGATAAGTGGATTATATGCTTCAAGCTCATCTCTTAACTGTTCATCACCACCTTTTTCAATATAAAGCATCTCCTGAACTTGTGCTAACATTGTTTCATAACTTTCAAAATAAAATGTAGCATATGGACCTAATGCAACTCTTCTATCCTTTTTAAATTCAACTATATTTTTTCGTAACTCTTTTCTACTTTTTGTATAAACATCCAACGGCATAATATCTGTTTTTACAATTTGTCTTTTTTCTTTTGGCATAATTACAATTTATAACTTTTTGCTACTAATTCGATAGGATGTAGTGCCTCATCATTAGCAATATTTGTATCAGTTTCTAATTGCTTCAAATGTTTACCTGCTAAAGGACAGTCTGAAGCCATGTACTTATTATTTTTAGTTTTAATTTGTCTTGCTGTTGGTCTCCCAACTTTATTTGCTAAATTATGAGTTTCTTTCATAACACCAAAAGTTCCACCATGGCCAGCACACCTTTCAACTACATCTATTTTAATATTTGGTATTAATTTCAGCATATCTCTTGCTTTAATACCCATGTTCTGTGCTCTTGCGTGGCAAGCATTGTGAACTGTTACTCCACCATCTATTTCTTGTAAACCCTCAACTAAACCCTCTTTATTTGCTATATCAACAATATACTCATCAATATCCATTACATTTGAGGATAATCTCTTAATATTTTCATCTTTAGATAATAAAAGTGGCCATTCAAATTTTAACATTAAACCACAACTAGATGTTAATGTTATTACTTTATAACCTTTATCAACCCACTCTAATAAATCTTTTGATACCTTCTTTGCCTGTTCAACTACTTTTGGGAGATCGGCCTGTTCCAAAAAAGGCATACCACAACATCCTGGATAAGCTTCTTTAACTTCTACTCTATTTTTTTTTAAAACCTTTAAAGCCGCAATTCCTGTATTTTTTTTATTAAAGTTGACAAAACAAGTTGTATAAATAACTACTTTTCTATTATTATTTAAAGTTATAAAATTTATTTTATCTTTATTTTTTTTAAAAAAGTTTGAGAATGTCTCAGAATTATATTTTGGCAATTGAACTCTTTTATCAATTCCAGAAACTAATTCTAAGATTTTTCTTAAAAATGTATTTTTGATATCTGAGGCCCAATTAATAATTTTTGAAAACATAACTCCAATTTTTGCATTTCTGTCAATTTGAGCTAATTGCTGTGGTATAATTGGTAATTTGCCTAATTTTTTTTGAGCTGTACGATATCTCAACATTAAATGAGGGAAATCCAAATCAAAATCATGAGGGGGAACATAAGGACATTTGGTCATAAAACACATGTCACATAAGGTACATGCGTTCACAACTGGCTCAAACTGTTCACTTCTTAAACTATCAACATCCTCATTTTTTGACTCATCAATCATGTCAAATAATTTTGGAAATGAGTCACATAAATTAAAGCATCTTCTGCAGCCATGACAAATGTCGAATACTCTTCTCATCTCCTTGTCTAATTTTTCAGGATTTGTAAAATCGGGGTGTTCAAAATCTATTGGATGCCTTATAGGTGCATCTATGCTGCCTTCTTTACTCATATTCTAAATTTTAAGATTTAATGGTGAGGAAAAACCTCACCATAAATTAAGTTTTATTTACGCAATAGATTCTAATGTTTTTTGGAATTTACCTGCGTGTGATTTCTCAGCTTTTGCTAAAGTTTCAAACCAATCAGCAATTTCTGAAAAGCCCTCTTCTCTAGCTGTTTTCGCCATACCTGGATACATGTCTGTATACTCATGTGTTTCTCCTTGAACAGCTGATGCTAAATTAGCTTTAGTTTCACCAATTGGTAATCCTGTTGCTGGATCTCCAACTTCCTCAAGGTATTCTAAGTGTCCATGTGCATGACCTGTTTCACCTTCTGCTGTAGATCTAAAAACAGATGCTACATCGTTATAACCTTCTATATCTGCTTTTTGTGCAAAATATAGATAACGTCTGTTTGCCTGGCTTTCACCAGCGAATGCATCTTTTAAGTTTTCTTCTGTTTTGCTTCCTTTTAATGACATTTTATTCTCCTTAATTTAATGATAAATAGTATATAATCGTTCTAAACTGTAAAGTCAATAGTTTAGAATAATTATAATATATATTTTAAGTAATTGATATTATTGAATTAATTTTGATTTTGATTATCACTCGCAACTTTAATCAAAACTTCCACGGAATTTATTTTTTTTCCAGTAATGTTATTTTTTATATTAATAGAATCAATATCGTTCTCATTACAATCAATTAATTCATGAGTATCTTCATCGTAAAAATGATGGTGAATAGTTGTGTTGGTATCAAAATAGCTTTTATCACTATTAATCGAAATCTCTTTTAAATAACCTTTTTTTTGAAAAGCATGAACAGTGTTATAAACTGTTGCTAATGAAATTTTTTCATTTAACTTTTCACTTATGATTTTAGAAAGATCATTAATTGTAAAATGAAAAGTTTTTTTGCTATTAAAAAGCACTTCACAGATTTTTAACCTTTGCTTTGTAGGTCTTAATCCAGAATTTCTTAATTTATCAGCAAAATCTGTGTTTAAATTCATAGTTCTTTATAATAATTCTAAACTATTTGTATATTATATTGATTATAAATCAAGTATTAAGGGTGCTCAAATTATGAAAAAAAATTCATACACCTACAATGATCTCATAACTTGTGGAAATGGAGAACTTTTTGGCCCAGGTAACGCCAAATTACCCCTTCCTCCAATGCTGATGTTTGATAGAATAACTGAAATTAACGACAATAACGGCACTTTTAATAAAGGTTCTTTAAAAGCTGAGCTAGATATTAAGCAGGACCTTTGGTTTTTTGATTGCCATTTTAAAGGAGATCCAGTTATGCCTGGATGCCTCGGTTTAGATGCGATGTGGCAGTTAGTGGGTTTTTATCTGGGGTGGCTTGGAAATCCAGGAAAAGGAAGAGCTCTTGGAGTGGGTACTGTAAAATTTACTGGTGAAGTTTTGCAAAATGTTAAGAATGTTAGATACGAAATTAATATGAAAAAAATTATGTCACCTGGTGGAACAACTGTAGGTCTTGCAAACGGGGTTGTTTTAGCTGATGATAAAAAAATATATTCTGCTGATAGTTTGAAAGTGGGGCTATTTAAATAATGAGGAGAGTAGTTATTACAGGTTTAGGAATTGTATCTTGTTTGGGCAATAACCAAAAAGAAGTTCATCAATCTCTATTAAATTCTAAATCTGGAATTTCATTTAGTGAAGAGTACAAAGAACATAATTTAAGAAGTCATATACACGGCAAACCAAATATTAATTTAGCAGATCACGTTGATAGAAAAACAATTAGATTTATGGGGTCTGGCTCAGCTTACAATTATATTGCAATGAAAGAGGCTATAAAAGACTCAGGTCTTGAAGAAAAAGATGTAAGTAATTTTAAAACTGGAATTGTAATGGGATCAGGTGGACCTTCAATTGAAAATGTTGTTCTATCTGTTGATAAGACTAGAGCAAAAACTCCAAAACTTATGGGACCATTTGTTGTTCCAAGAACAATGGCAAGTACAGCATCAGCTACACTTGCTGTGCCTTTTAAAATTAAAGGTGTGAATTATACAATGAGTTCTGCTTGTGCAACTAGTGGCCACTGTATCGGTCATGCCAGTGAATTAATTCAAATGGGTAAACAAGATATTGTTTTTGCGGGTGGAAGTGAAGAATTACACTGGGCAATGACAGCAATGTTTGATGCCATGACTGCTTTGTCTTCTAAATACAATGATGCACCTGAAACCGCTTCCAGAGCTTATGATAAGACAAGAGATGGCTTTGTAATAGCAGGTGGTGGTGGAGTTTTAGTGCTTGAGGAGTACGAGCATGCAAAAGCAAGAAGTGCAAACATATATGCTGAATTAACGGGCTATGGTGCGACTTCTGACGGGTATGATATGGTGGCCCCATCAGGAGAAGGTGCTGTTAGATGTATGAAGATGGCTTTAGCTACAGCTAAAAACAAAATGGATTACTTAAATACACATGGAAC
>Ga0209425_10001202_pt1 | contig 30275 bp, 30 predicted proteins | sample COG_05_FD_184749 | JGI IMG/M metagenome (GOLD analysis project Ga0209425, IMG submission 184749) | Pelagic Microbial community sample from North Sea - COGITO 998_met_05 (SPAdes) (version 2) | ecosystem: Environmental > Aquatic > Marine > Neritic zone/Coastal water | place: Helgoland, sampling...
TAACAACATTACAATTCTATCTATTCCTGGTGCAATTCCTCCATGTGGTGGTGCTCCATAGCTCAATGCACTAATCATACCGCTAAATTTTTCGTTAACTTCGTTTTCATTATAACCTGCTATAGAAAATAACTTATACATTAAATCAGGTATATGATTTCTTATGGCACCTGAGGAAAGTTCAATTCCATTACAAACAATATCGTATTGATAGGCTTTAATTTCTAATGGCTTATCTAAATTTAACTCATTAATATTTCCTTGAGGCATAGAAAAAGGATTGTGGCTAAAAATCACTTTCTTAGAACTTTCGTCAAATTCAAACATTGGATAATCAATTATCCAGCAAAAAGCGAATTTATTTTCATCAATTATTTCTAAATCTCTTGCAATTTTATCTCTAGCGTGGGAAAGGATTTTCTCTATTTCCTTTTCCTTTCCGCAAGCTAGAAAAATACTATCTCCTATTTTTGCTCCACTTATCTTCATTATTTCTTTTATTGATTCTTCGCTAAAAAATTTCCCAATTGGTCCTTTGCCTTTAATTTCCTTATCTTGTTCAATGGTAAAATAAGCTAAGCCTGATGCTCCCTGTTCTTTTGCCCATTTATCAATGTTGTCAAAGAAGCTTCTTGGTCTATCTTTTGTATTTTTTGTAATTATTGCTCTAACGATTGATCCTGTATTTACTAATTTTTTAAAAATTTCAAATTTAACATCATCCCTGATAAAAATTTTAGTAATATCCTGAATTAATAATGGATTCCTTAAATCTGGTTTATCAGTTCCATATTTTTGCATTGCTTCTTGGTATGGTATTCTAGGAAATTTTTCATTTAAAAGCATTTTTGACGAAAATTTTTTAAATAGACTAATCATCAATTTTTCGACTACTTGAAAAACATCTTCCTGCTCTACAAATGACATTTCTAAATCTAATTGATAAAATTCTCCTGGACTTCTATCTGCTCTAGCATCTTCGTCTCTGAAACAAGGGGCTATTTGAAAATATTTATCAAAACCTGAAACCATAATTAATTGTTTAAACTGTTGAGGTGCTTGTGGTAGAGCGTAAAATTTACCTGGGTTTAATCTACTTGGAACTAGAAAATCTCTTGCCCCTTCTGGGCTAGAAGAAGTTAAAATCGGCGTTTGATATTCTAAAAATCCCAATTTTAACATTTCTGATCTTATAAATGAAATAACTTTAGATCTTAAAATAATATTTTTATGCATTTCATCTCTTCTAAGATCTAAAAATCTATACTTTAATCTTATATCTTCAGGGTAATCTTGCTCTCCGAACACTGGAATTGGCAAATCTTTGGCGTTAGATAGTATATCGACAGACTCAATTGAAACTTCAATTTTACCAGTCTTTAAATCTAGATTTTCTGTACCTGCTGCCCTTTGCACAACTTTGCCAATTATTTTTAAAACGGATTCTGGCTTAGATCTTTCCAATATTGGAAAAAATTTATTATTATTTTCTATTACACATTGGGTAATTCCATAATGATCTCTAAGATCTACAAACAGTAAATTTCCATGGTCTCTTTTCCTGTGTAGCCAGCCTGATAAATAAACTGTCTTATTAATTTCTTTCTCATTTAGTTCTGAGCAATTATGTGTTCTGTATTTATTCATTGATCGAGTACTTTTTTTATTAGATTAATATTTATTGACTTTCCAGTAGATAACGACAAATCATCAATATCTTTAAGTAATTTAAACATTTTTTCATAAGATCTTTCTACATTTCTAATAATATAGTCAGATATTTTTGGATTAATATTTATTTGCTTTTCAGAAAAAGACTTAGATATAATGACCTGAAGTAAATCATCTGTAGGCAGTTCAATGCCGATATAAATGAAGCTATTTATTCTAGATTGTAAATCTTTAAGTTCAAAAGTTAATTCTTTAATTGAAGGAATGCTATTAATTAAAATATAATTTTCTAACTGTTTTGATTGATTTAAGATTGAATAAAATAATTTTTCATCAATATTATTTTCATAATTATCTATTATTAAGCAATCCAAATGATTTAGTTCCTCTACAACTCTGTTGTTGATATTTACTGCTTCTACAATTTTTGTTTTTTTAATTTTTTTCTCTAAAATTTTTGATAAATGAGTTTTTCCTGAACCTATAGAACCAAAAACATTTAACCATTTTCCTGGCCAATTTGGCCAACTTTCAATTAATTTATATGCAGTAAAATTGTTACTAGAAACATAAAAATCTTGTTCGTAATATTTTTTTTTGAAAGGAAATTTAAAAACTAATTGACTCATTAAATAATTTCAATACTCCACTGGTCATTTTCTGGTTGCAAAATAATTTTTTGTTTTTCTAATTGTTTTATTATTTTATCTAATTTTCCTAAATATTTTATTTTTAAATAAACAAATTCTTTATTGAATTTTTTAACATATATATTTTCAATTAAATCAATTTTTTTAAGCCTTGAATTTAATTCAACGAGATTACTTTTCTTAGTAATTTTAAGCTGAGCATTTAAAAATGAAGGCACACTAATATCAATTAAATTTTGTGATTTTACTATATTAATGATCTCTTTTTTTATTTCAGTTATTATTTTTATGTAAAAATTATTCTTACTTAAATCAAATTTTTCTATATCAATATTTCTTACAATATTTTTCCCTAAAATTTTTGTTTTAAAATATATTTTTGTTTGATTAGGGTAATTGTCCTCAATTAAAATTAAAGCTAAATTTTTACCTGCGTATTCTTTAAATAAATTATCTAAATTTAAATTTAATAAATTATTTTTATTTAAATTAATATTTTCTATAATTTCGATATTTTCTATTGGAAGAATAAATTCTATTAAATCTGTTTTGTAAACTTCATTCCATTTTTTATAAAAATAATTTTGATTATAAATAAAAATTTTATTATTTTTTTTTAATATTGGTAATAAAAATAATTCTTTATTTACAATTTCAGAATATGAAATACCTTTTTTGTAAAATAAATTGTGTATTTTATCTTTATCAAAAGAAATATTATAATTTATTTTTTCTATTTCATTACTATCATTTTTTTTATTTGATACTTGGTAATAAGTGACTAATTCTTTTATTTCAGAAAATTTTAATTCTGACAATTTCTTAATATCTTCTTCTAATAAGATTTTTTCTATGAGATTTTTAAAGCCTTCTTTTATAGCTTGATTGGCTAATAAAGCATTAGTGACTTTACCCTCTTTTTTTAACTCAATATTATTAACATTAAATATGTCATTATCTGATAAAACGTTTCCAGTTTTAAAAAAAACAATTAAAATAAATATGATTAGTTTGTGAAATTTCATAAAAAGTTAAATATCATTTTATAAATGAAAAAAATAAAAAATAGCTATAAAAAAAGTGGTGTAAACATTTCATTAGCTAATAAATTAGTTAAGCACATATCTATTTTATCCAAAAAAAATGTCAAAAAAACGAAAAATTCTTTTGAGAAAGAGATAATTGGTGGTTTTGGATCTTTATTTGATATTAGTAAGATTAAAATAAAGGATCCAGTGATAGTTTCTTGCACTGACGGAGTTGGAACTAAGATTGATTTAGCTAATAAATTTAAAAAATTTGATACAATCGGCATTGATCTAGTGGCGATGTGCATAAATGATTTAATTGTTCAAGGTGCTAAACCATTATTTTTTTTAGATTATATTGCTGTTGGTAAACTTGATTTAAGTAAAACCAAAAAAATTTTAAAGGGTATTTTTGAAGGATGTAAAATATCTAATTGTAAATTAATTGGCGGTGAAACTGCTGAAATGCCAGGAATATATTCCAAAAATAAATTTGACCTTGCTGGATTTAGTGTGGGTATAGTTTCCAAAAAGAAAATTTTAAGTAAAAAAAATGTAAATAAAGATGATGTAGTTTTAGCTATCCCTTCAAATGGAATTCATTCTAATGGTTATTCTCTAGTACGATCTATTTTAAAAAACAGTAAAATTTCTAATAGTTTAAAAAAAGAAATTATAAAACCTACTAAAATTTATTCTAACGAAATTTTAAAATTAACAAATAAAAATCTTATTAATGCATCAGCTCATATAACTGGTGGAGGATTAGTTGAAAATTTATTGAGATCAATACCAGATAATTTATCTTTAAATATTAATCTCTCAAAAATTAAGATAACTAAAATATTTAAATGGCTGAAGAAGAAAAATATATCAGACCAAGAGATGATGACAACTTTTAATTGTGGGGTTGGTTTTTGTCTTATAGTTCATAGAAAAAATATCACAAAGATAAAAAAAATTTTTTCTAAACAGTTCATGCCTTATGAAATTGGCTATATTTCAAAAAATAAAAAAAAAGTTAACTTGTTAAATTCTTTAAGATGGTAAAAAGAAACACTTGTGTTTTTATTTCAGGACAAGGTTCAAATCTTAAAAATTTAATACAAAGATCAAGAGATTATAAATTTCCACTAAATATAAAATTAATAGTTTCGAATAATAAAAATGCTTATGGAATTATACATGCAAAAAGAAATTCAATTCCTTATATTATTATGAATTCTAAATTTAGAAATCATGATGCTCATCTAATTCAAACTTTAAAAAAATATAGAATATCTTTCATCTGCCTTGCGGGGTATATGAAAATTATTTCAAAAAATTTTATACAACAATTTAGAAAACAAATTATAAATATTCATCCTTCTCTTTTGCCAAAATTTAAAGGGCTTAATACTTTTTCAAGAATTTTAAAAGATAATGAAAAAAAAACTGGCTGCACAGTCCACTATGTAAACGAGAAATTAGATGGTGGTAATATTATTGCTAAAAAAAGTTTTTTTATAAGCTCTAATGACAATGAAAAAACTTTAAAACAAAAAACCCAAAAATTAGAATATCAAATTTTTCCAGAAGCTGTAATTAAGATTTTTAGAAATAATTAGTTTTTAAAAAAGAATTGAATTTCTTTTTTTGCATTTTCTACTGAGTCTGATCCATGTACAGAGTTTTTGTCTATTGAAATTCCGTATAATTTTCTTATCGTACTTTCTTCAGCATCCTTAGGATTTGTTGCTCCCATTAATTTTCTATTGCCTATTACTGCATTCTCACCTTCTAAAATCATTACAACTATTGGTCCTGATGATAAATATGCACATAAATCATTGTAGAAAGGCTTTGATTGATGAACTTTATAAAACTCAGCAGCTTCATCTTTTGTTATATGAATTTTTTTACTCTCCTTAATTATTAAATTATTTTTTATGAAAATATTTTTTATATCTTCTACTAAGTTTCTTTCAACGGCATCAGGTTTAATTATTGATAGAGTTTGTTCATTACTCATAATGTTCCTCGATTAGTTGGTTTAATAATCTTACCCCAAATCCTGTTGCTCCGCCTGAATTCAAAGCACCACCATATTTTGAAAAAGCCATACCAGCAATGTCCAAATGAGCCCATGGAGTTTTATTTAAAATAAATCTTTGTAAAAATTGAGCCGCTGTTGTTGACCCTGCTCCACCAACATAATTTATATTTTGCATATCGGCATTTTTAGAGTTCATAAGTTTATCGTAATTTTTATGAAGAGGCATTCTCCATAGCTTCTCCTCAACCTTTTTGCCTGCAGTTAAAATTTGATTAGATAACTTGTCATCATTTGAAAAAAGCCCAGCGTATTCCGATCCTAAAGAAACTATGATTGCACCTGTTAGAGTCGCTAAATCAACTATGAATTTTGGTTTAAATTTTCTTTCAGTAAATGTTAGTGCATCAGCTAAAACTAATCGACCTTCTGCATCTGTGTTTAACACTTCTATAGTTTTACCGCTATAAGATTTAACAATATCTCCAGGTCTTTGAGCATCACCACTTACCATATTTTCGACAAGTCCAACAACACCGACTGCATTAATTTTTGCTTTTCTCAATGCTAAGTTCTTCATTAAACCAACTACAGCAGCAGAGCCTGCCATGTCATAAGTCATATCTTCCATAAATCTTGCTGGTTTTAATGAATAACCACCTGTATCAAAAGTAACTCCTTTTCCAACAAATGCTAAAGGCTTAGAATTATTTTTTGCTCCATTCCATTCCATTGTTACAAGATAAGATCCTCGAATACTTCCCATCCCTACACCAAGTAAAGCATTCATACCCATTTTTTTTAATTTTTTTTCATTATATATATTTACTTTTAAACCATCTTTTCTGAGAGAATTTAATCTTTTTGCGTATTCATCTGGATGTAAAATATTTCCAGGCTCAGAGACTAAATCTCTCGCGTAAAAAGTTCCTTCTTCCAAAGCTTTAAATTTAAGTTGACTCTGAACTGAAGGTTTATTTTTATTTCCTAGTACATTTATAGAAAAAGATTTTGTTTCTTTTTTTGTTTTATACTTTTTAAATTCGTAAGATTTTAATTTTAGTCCGTGAAGAAAATATCCTATAAAATTTTCATATTTTTCCACAATATTATCAGAGTTTATAAAGTACGCACTATTCTTTACATGATTTATATAACCGAAAAATTTGGCACCTAGATTTTCTATATCAAAGCTCTTCAAATCTTTTTTAACAGAAATTAATATTATCTTTTTTTTTGAGTTAACTTCAAAAACAAGTAAATTTTTTTTTAAATCGCTAGTTTTTAATAAGTCATTTATGTAAGAAAATTCCGAGTTAGAAAGATATTTTTTTAGTCCATTAATGCTAAATTTTTCATTGACAAATAGGACTAGATTGCCTGAAGATTTACTGGTTGTTTTTTTTGAATAATTAATTTTGATAGCCATAAATTTTTAAACATCTTCTTAATAGAGTTGGAAGGTATATATGGTCAAAAATGAGAGAATTCAATGGAAAGTTTGTCATAGTGTACTATCATAGGTTGAGTTTTAACTAAAGTTACATTATTTATATACCTCAAATTACAATGCTACAAAACAAAATTTATCAAAACTTTTTCTTAGAAATCTTTAAGACATTTCTGACTATAGTCTTTGGGTTATCAATCATTGCATTAACAGTAAGAGCAGTAAATTTTTTAGATTTAATTGTAGATAGTGGTTACCCAATAATTACGTATTTCCAGTATTCTTTTTTAAATCTTTTTGGTCTAGCGCCTAAGTTTATACCCTTAGCTTTTCTTTTATCAATAATAATATTTATTTTAAAACATGTTCAAGATAGAGAATTTGATGTTTTGTGGGTTTCAGGTGTTAAGAAAATAGAAATAGTAAATTTATTTTTTCTTGCCTCTGTAGTTATTGTATTTATTTACTTAATTTTTTCTATTTTTCTTACACCATCTGCTTTAAACAAATCAAGACAATTGCTAGGTAAAGATAACTTAAATTCTTTTTTACCAACCATACGGGCTAAACAATTTAGCGATTCATTTAAAGGCTTTACTTACATAGTGGAAAAAAAAATTAATAATGAAGTAAAAAATATATTTTTACATGATAAAGGAAATAATTTAAAAAATTTATCATCGAATGATTCTAATGTTACTGATGTAACTATTATAGCTAGAGAAGGAATTGTACAAGAAAGAGAAATGTTTCTTCTTAATGGCCAGATTATTACATCAAAAAAAAATAATAATGAAAATGAAGTACTGGAATTCGAACAATTAAATATCGATTTAGGAAATTTCGTTACCTCAACTGTCAAGCTACCAAAATTACAAGAAACTTCTACTAGTAAACTTATGAGTTGTTTTTTTGGTTCTGATACAAACTTGGAAATTTGTAAAAATGATGCAAAAAAAGAAATATTGCCAATAATTATAAGGAGAACTGTTTTGCCATTTTACATACCTGTTGTATCTTTAATTTGTTCATTTTTATTATTAAAAAATCGCAGAATATATTCAAATAGAATTTCAATATTTGTTTTAAGCTTTTCTATTTTAATCTTAACTGAATTACTTATAAGATATACAGGTCTAAACGATTATATAAAAATTAGTTATATACTTGCTCCATTTACTTTGTTTGCTTCATTTTACCTACTCCTTATTTACAAATTTAACAGAGAAACAAAAATAATATGAACAGTGTCGTAATAAAATATCTTTTAAAAAATTTTTTAAAATCTTTTTTAACTTTAGTTTTAATAATTTTTTGTTTTGGAGTAATTTTAAATCTATTTGAGGAAATTGAATTTTTTAAAAATATGGATGTGAGTATATTAAAACCATTAATCCTAACAACTCTATTTGTTCCTAGTTTAGTCATAAAACTTTTGCCCTTTATTATATTTGTTTCGAGCATGTGGTACATGATTAAAGTTAGAAATAATAACGACCTACTAATTTTAAAAATTTATGGTTTCTCTAATATTAAAATATTTTATATTCTTGCGTTTACGTCTTTTTTATTGGGATGGATTGTGTTGACGTTAGTTAGTCCTATAACCTCATCAATGGTAAAATATTATGAGATAACAAAATCACAACATGCAAGAGATATTGATCATTTGGTTACCTTTAATAAAAATGGTCTCTGGATAAAAGAGACAATAAAGAATGGTGATAGAATTATTTCTTCTGAAAATATTGAAGGAACAGTGCTTAAAGATGTAATAATATTTGAATTTAAAGATGATTACAAATTAGAAAGAAAAATTTTTTCTAAAAAAGTTGATATTACATCTAATAATTGGATTTTAAATGATGTGATTATCTTTAAATATTCAGGTGGAATATTTGAGAAAGAGACGTTTGTTAGCCAAGAAATTACTTCAATTTATAATTATGAAAAAATTACAAGTTTATTTAGCAACTCTGATACTATATCTTTTTTTGATCTCATAATTAATTATCAAAATTTGTTAAATAAAGGTTATAATAATCAATTTTTAGATCGGAGTTATCATACTATGCTTTCTTTACCTTTTTTCTTATTTTTAATGACAGCAATAGCAGCTATTCTAACTATGCATACGCAAAGAAAATCTGATAACTTAAGATTTATTATTTTAGGATTAATTATAAGTGTATTAATTTATTATTTTAAAGATCTTTCTATAGCATTAGGAAAAACAGACAGAATTCCTCTAATTTTGTCTGTTTGGGCGCCTGTTATAGCTTTAAGTTTATTTACTTTTATTGGAGTTTTACAAATTAATGAAAAATAAACTTTATATAATTTTTTTTTCAATTTGTTTGACTGCAAATTCTTTTGCTGAAAATTTATTAATCAAAGCAAAAAATATTTCTTTAGATAAGGATGGAATGACTTCAATTTTTAAAAACGAAGTTACGGTAAAGACAGAAGATAAAGTAATTAATAGTGATTATGTAAAATATAATAAAAAAACAGGATATTTACTTATCACAGATAATATTATAGCGACCGACAATAAAAATAATATTGTTGAAGCTGAGTTTGCTGAATATTATGAAGAAGATAAAATTTTCAAAAGCAAAGGTATAACAAAAATTATTACTTCCGATAAATATATATTAGAAGGTAGTGATATTGTAATAGATAATAAAAAAAAAAAAATAAGTTCTAAAGAGGTCTCCAATCTTACAGATTTAGATGGTAATAAAATTTATCTTAATTCTTTTGAATATTTAATAGAAAAAAATATTTTTAAATCATTAGATTTAGTGGAAATTATTGACAATAAAAAAAATAATTTTAAGTTTTCACAGGTTTATATTGATACAAAAAAGAGAGAAATTCTTGGCACAGATGTGGAAGCATACATGAATGACGAAAATTTTAAGATTAATGGAAAAAATAAACCTCGGATTTTTTCTAATAATTTTATGTCAAATAAAGAAAAGACAACATTTAATAAAAGTGTTTTTACATTATGTGAGTATAGGGAGAATGACAAATGTCCGCCATGGTCTATCCAATCGTCTAAAATGTTGCATGATAATAAAAAAAAAACAATTTATTATGATAATGCAATAGTTAAAGTTTATGATATTCCTATTTTTTATTTTCCAAAACTTTCGCATCCAGATCCTTCTGTTAAAAGAAGATCTGGTTTCATGCCGCCGTCTATTTCTGATACAAAAAATTTAGGTGAAGGTATTTCGATACCATATTTTTTTGACATTGCTAAAAATAAAAATTTTACTTTGACTAGCCAACTGTATGCCTCTGAAAATCCACTTTTTATGGGAGAGTACCACCAAGCATTAAAAGACTCATTTCTTATGGCGGACTTTGGTTATACGGAGGGTTATAAAAAAACTAGTTTAAAAAAAGTAGGAGGAAATAAATCTCATTTTTTTTCAAAGTATGTTAAAAAAAAATTAGGTAAAAATAATTCTGAAAACAGTCTAAGCATATCTGTTCAACAAGTCTCTAATGACAAATACCTTAAATTATATAAAATTAAATCTAATTTAGTAGATTATAATACTGGTACTTTAGAAAGTGCATTAAATTTCACCCATCAAACTGATGATATATTTTTTGGTTTAGATGCAAATGTTTATGAAAATATTCAAGATAGTTATGAGGATAAATATGAATATATTTTACCAGAAATTACATTTGATAAGAGTTTATTTAATGATGAAAAAATAGGTAGTCTGGAGTTACAGTCTAATTTTAAAATTCGTAATTATGACACAAACAAATTAGAAAATTTTTTAGTTAACGACTTTAACTGGGAATCCAGAGATTTTGCTTTTAATTCTGGTATTAATACAAAATTATTAGGAAATTTAAAAAACATTAACTATGAGTCTAAAAATGTTTCTAAATATAAAGAGAATGCTACAAGTGAAGTTTACGGCGCCTTAGGTCTTCTATCTAAATTAAACTTAAGAAAAATAAATAATAATACTGAGCATTTTTTAACTCCTAAAATGTTAATAAGATTATCACCAGGCAGCATGAGACAAGAAACGAGTGGCAGCAAGTTAAATCCAATAACTGCCTTCAATCTTAATAGAATTAATGACATAAAAAATTATGAAACAGGGATAAGTAGCACCATAGGTTTAGATTATAACGTACAAAAACAAAATCATGATTTTGACTTTTCTATTGCACAAGTGATTAATGAAAAAGAAAATAAAAAAATGGCTGATAAAACAAGTATGAATGAAAAACTTTCAGATCTAGTAGGGTCAACTAGTTACAATTTTAACAAAAATTTAGATCTCAAATATGATTTTTCTGTAGATCAAAATTACAAAGATTTAAATTATAGTGAAGTGGGTATAACAAAAAAATTAGATGCATTAAAAATTAACTTTGGATACCTTCAAGAAAATAAACATATAGGAAATCAAGATTACTTAAAAACAAAAATTGATTTTCAAAATAAAGATAATGGCTTATTTTCTTTTGAGACTAAACGTAATTTAATTACAAATTCATCTGAATTTTACAACTTAAGTTATGAATATATTAATGATTGTTTAAGGGCTGGCTTAGTTTATAGGAGAGAATTTTATAATGACTCTGAATTAGAGCCTGAAAATTCTTTACTATTCAAAATTACTCTTGTTCCGTTCGGCAATATAAACACACCAGCATTTAATAAATAATGAAAAAAAAAATAATCATTCTATTGTTATTTTTAAGTTTTAATTTTTTAAATGAAGTGGTGGCTAAAATTGAAAACAAGATAGTTATAAAAGTTGAGAATGAAATTATTACTAACTTTGAGATCAAAAATAAAATTATTAGTTCATTAATACTTACTGAAGAAGAAATTAATCAAGAAAATATTAATAAGTATAAAAAACAAATTATAAATACATTAATTGATAATAAGCTAAAAAAAATAGAAGTAACTAGATTCAAAATTAAAAGAAACGATGCTAAAGTAAAATCTTACATAGATAATTTTTCTAAAGGAGGTTCGACTTTAAAAAGAAAATTTTTAGATAACAATTTAGATTTTCAATTATATGAAGATGAAATCTCAACTGAATTTAAGTGGCAAACATTAATTTATAAAATTTATTCGAATAAAATAGAAATTGACGAAAATATTATAAATATAGAAATAAATAATTTTATTAATAATAACTTAAATGTTGAGGAATTTCAAATTTCTGAAATTGAAGTTTTGTTGAACAACAATGAAAAATATGAAAATAAAATTTTAGAAATTAAAAACAAAATTAAAGAAGATGGTTTTGAGAAAGCTGCTTTAAAATATAATGATACATATTCTGCTTCTCAGAAAGGTAGTCTGGGGTGGATTAACTCTAGGTCACTATCTGATGAAATTTATAAATTATTAAGTCAAATGAAAAAAGGTGACGTTAGTAAGCCTGTTAAAAGACAAGATAGTATTATCTTTTTAAAATTAAACGATAAAAGAATATCCAAAACTAGTGATTTAAATTTAACAAAACTAAAAGAAAATTTAATAACAAAGAAAAAAAATGAACAATTCGATTTATACTCTAGAAGTCATTTATCAAAAATAAGAAATATGAGCTTAATTGAATATAAATGAAAAAAAAAATAATTATTCTAGCAGGGGATCCAAATAGTATAAATTCAGAAATTATTTATAAAAGTTGGAAAAAACTCAATAACTCAATAAAAAAAAGAATTTATATAATTTCAAATTATTCACTTCTTCAAAGTCAATTTAAGAAATTAAATTATAGAATTAAATTAGAAAAGGTAAGAAAATTCAATGAAGATAATAATAATAATAAATTAAAAATATTAGATATCAATCTCAACTACAAAGATCCATTTAATATAGAAAGAAAAAAAGCTTCAAAATTTATTTTGAAGTGCTTAGACTTGGCTCACAATTTAGCTTTAAAAAGCGAAACAGCTGGATTAGTCAATTGTGCTATAAGTAAAAATCTTTTAAACAAACAAAAAATAGGTGTTACTGAATATCTAGCATCAAAATCTTCTTTAAAAAATGATTCAGAGGTAATGTTAATAATGAATAATAAACTGTCTGTTAGTCCTATTACTACACACATAAATATCAAAGATATTTCAAAAAAATTAAAAAAAGAATTAATAATAAATAAAGTTAAAACTATAGAATTTTGGTATCAAAAAAAATTTAAGAAGAAAGCTAAAATTGCTATTTTAGGTCTTAATCCTCACAACGCAGAACTAAGAGAAACCTCTGAAGAAAGAAAAATTATAATTCCAGCTATTAATAAACTTAAAAAATTGGGTATAAACATTAATGGTCCTTTAGTCTCTGACACAATATTTATAAATGATTACAAAAAATTCGATGTAATTGTAGGAATGTTTCATGATCAAGTTTTGGCTCCGTTTAAAGCTTTATTCAAATTTAATGCTATCAATATCACATTAGGATTAAAATACTTAAGAGTTTCTCCAGATCATGGAGTTGCAAAAAATTTAATTGGAAAAAATATAGCTGATACAACAAGTTTGCTCCAATGTATAAATTTTATTAATAAATTTGGAAAATGAAATTTCAAAAAAAATCTTTAGGACAAAATTTTTTAATAGACAAAAATATTGTTCACAAAATAATCAATTTAGTAGAAATTAATAATCAAAATATTGTAGAAATTGGACCTGGTGAAGGAGCTCTAACAGATGAAATTCTTAAAAAAAAACCAAAATCATTAATATTAATTGAAAAAGATTCAAATTTGGTGAAAAAGCTTAAAATAAAATATTCAAAAAATAAAAAAATCAGAATCTATGATGCAGATATACTTAAATTTAATATTGATAAAATTAAAAAAAGAGATTTTATAGTTTTTGGTAATTTACCTTACAATATTTCCTCTCAAATACTTGTTAAATTTTTAAAGTCAAAAAAATGGCCACCCAATTTCAATGACATTGTGTTTATGTTTCAGAAGGAATTAGGTGAAAAGATTATAGGAAAATTTCCGTCTTTAAGTTACGGTAGATTATCAATTTTGTCTAACTATAGATTAAGTTTAATAAATAAATTTTTAGTTTCACGAAATAGTTTTTTTCCAAAACCAAAAATAACTTCAATGGTTATACATCTAAAGCCAAAAAAAAAAATTATTTCTAGTATCAAAAAAATTGATAATTTAGAAAAAATTACTAATATTTTATTTTCAAATAAAAGAAAGATGATTAATAAAAATATAAAAAAAATATTAAATTTTGATAAGATTAAAAAAATAAAAGGTTTAAAATTAAATTTAAGACCCTCTGAAATTAAACCGGAAATCTATTATAAAATTACTGAATTGTATGAAAAGAGTTAAATACTTTAGTTTTATTGGTTAAAATTATATTTTCAATTTGTTTAAAACAAACTTCTAAATTTTTATTAATAATAATATAATCATAATCATTCCAATGTTTAATGTCTTCATTAAAAGATTTAAATCTTTCTTCTACTTCTTTTTTTGAATTTTGATTACGTTTAATCAGTCTTTTTTTGAGTTCTTCTTTATTGTCTGTGATTAAATATATTTTGATTAAAGTAAGATTTTTAAATTTAGATAATTGTTTTGTACCCTGCCAATCTATGTCAAAAATTATATCATTACTTATGATAGCATCATCTACATTTTTTTTTAATGTTCCATAATAATTTTCAAATATCTTTGCGTATTCATAAAATTTATTTTCATTAATTAACGCTTTAAATTCTTTATGAGAGACAAAATGATAATCTATGCCGTCGACTTCATTTGACCTTGGAGTTCTTGTTGTGTGTGAAACTGAAATTTTAAAATTTGGATATTTTTGCTGAATCTTTTTAGTCAAGGTAGTTTTTCCTACGCCCGATGGAGAAGATAATATAACCATGATATTCTCTATATCATGTGACATCTAAAAATATCCTATTATATTTAACTAGCTTTGCTTTCAATAAATTTGATTGCATCACCAACTGTTAGAATTTTCTCTGCTTCACTATCAGAAATTTCAGATCCAAATTCTTCTTCGAATGCCATTACTAATTCAACTGTGTCCAAACTATCTGCACCTAAATCATCTATGAAACTGGCCTCGTCAGTAACCTTTTCTACTTCGATTCCTAAGTGATCTGCAACTATTTTAGTGATTTTTTCTTTAATATTATCCGCCATAAAACCTTTCTAATTATTTATTTTCTTAATAGATTATTAAATAGAATTGTCAAGCCATATACATTCCACCATTAACATGTACGGTTTCTCCATTTATATAATTTGCCAAATCTGAAGCTAAAAATGCAACGCAATTTGAAACATCTTCCCCTGTTCCAAGTTTTCCTGAAGGTATTTTACCAATAAGAGTTTTTTTAAATTCTTCACTAATTTTTTCAGTCATTTCTGTTTTAATAAAACCAGGCGAGACACAGTTTATATTAATATTTTTTTTTGCGTATTCTATTGCTAAACTTTTCGAGAAAGCAACTATTCCTGCTTTAGAGGCAGCATAATTAGCTTGTCCTAAATTACCAGTATGCCCAACTATAGATGTAATATTAATTATTTTTCCATATTTTCTTTTTAGCATTTTTTTAATAGCATGTTTGCACATTAAAAAGGTTGAGGTTAAGTTTATATCTAAAACTTTCTTCCAATTTTCTTCTGTTAATCTTATAGACAAGTTATCAAGAGTAATGCCTGCATTGTTTACAAGAATATCCAATCCTTCTAATTTATGATCAACTTTATCTACAAATTCTTCAATCTTATTGTGCTCGTCTAATTTGAATTTTTCAATATGAATATTAGTAAAGTTTTTTTTTAAATTATTAAGTTTGTCTTCATTAGTCCCACTTGCAACTACTGATGCGCCAAGATTATGAAATTTTTCAACTAAACAATTACCAATACCTCCTGTTGCTCCTGTAATTAAAATTTTTTTATTTTTTAAATTCATTTTTTAAATTTTTAATATCAGCTATTGAGTTAATTGAAAAGCAATTTGCATTTTTTATTGTTCTTTTTACCATTCCAGTTAAAGCTTTTCCTGGCCCTATTTCTATAAAGTTTTTTATACCTGTTTCTGACATATTAATTAAACTTTCACGCCACCTCACTGTAGAAAAAATTTGGTCAATTAATAATTTTTTTATAATATTTGATTCTCTTTCTGCTTTAGCAGTCACATTGTTTATAATTTCAAATAAAGGGTCATTAAATTTTATTTTATTAATTTTTTCTTTCATTATTTCGGCAGCAGGTTTCATCAATGAGCAATGAAAAGGTGCACTAACCTTAAGCGGAATTGATTTTATTTTTTTTTCTTTCAAAGAAATTTGTAATGATTGAATGGCATCTCTTTCACCGCTTATTATAACTTGTCCATCTGCATTATCATTTGCAATTTCGCAAATTTCTTTTTTATCTTTTCTGTTATTTATCAAATTATTTATTTCATTAATTTTTAAACCAAGAACTGCTATCATACTACCTTTTCCAACAGGTACAGCTGCTTGCATTGCTTTGCCTCTTTCGTGTAGTAAATATATAGCATCACTAAAACTTAAAGCATTTGAACATACTAAAGCGCTATATTCGCCCAGTGAATGCCCGGAAAAATATTTAAATGATTTAAAATCAAAACTGAATTCATCTTTTAAAACTCTATAAATTGAATAACTAACTGTCAAAATTGCTGGTTGTGTATTTTGAGTTAATTGAAGTTGATCTGCCGGCCCTTCAAGAATTATTTTTGAAATTGGATATTTTAGCTTCTCGTCAGCTTCCTTATATATATTTTTTACTAAATCAAAATTTTTATAAAATTCTAATCCCATGCCAACTACTTGTGAACCTTGACCTGGAAATAGTAATGCGCTCATTTATATAAGTTTATTCAATAATTATTAGTATTGCTATAATCGTTCATTATAGTATAAACCAGCTTTTATAAATAAATAATAAAACTTATTTAACATAACAAATTATGGCTTTTTACGAGAATACTATAATAGCTAAACAGGATTTAGCTGAAAACGATTTAAAAACAATTAAAGATAAATATAACGAAATTATAAATAATTCTTCTGGGAATGTTATAAAAATTGAAGAATGGGGTCTTCTAAACCTTGCTCATAAAATTAAAAATTACAAAAAAGGTTTTTACATTCACTATAAATTTGAAGGGAATGACAATACTTTGACCGAAGTCAAAAAAAAAATTAAAATTGATGGAGCGATAATTAGACATTTAACAGTAAAATATAAAAGATTAGATACAGAAAATGAGTATTTTAAAAAAGATAAACATTAATGAAGAGAAAAAATAAAAAATTTCAAAAAAGAGGATCAAATTCACTTAACAAGCTGAGCTTATTCCAAAAAAATGATGGGAAATTTTCAAAAAAATGCCCTCTATCTATAAAAAATGCTCCGATAATCGACTATAAGAATATTAGTTTATTAAAAAAATATATTTCTGATAATGGAAAAATTGTTTCCTCTAAAATCTCATCTGTTGCATTTGGTAAACAAAAAAAATTAACTCGTGAAATTAAAAAAGCCAAAATATTAGGGCTTATTTAAAATGGAAATTATTTTATTAGAAAATATTCTTAATTTAGGAAGTATTGGAGATAAAGTAAAAGTTAAAAGTGGTTACGGAAGAAATTTTCTTTTAAAACAAGGTAAGGCTTTAAGATTCAATAAAGATAATCAAGAACTGGTAAATAAAAAAAAAGATGAATTAAACAAAAAAAATACAGAAATTAAGAATAAATATAAAGAAGTAGCTAAATTAATTAATAATAAAACTTTCACTTTTAATAAAGAAAGTAAAGAAAATGGCGAATTATATGGATCTATTAAACCAAAAGAAATAACAAATTTAATTAAAGATAAAGCAAATGCAGAGGTCAGTCCATCTCAAATAATCTTAAAAGATGATTTAAATAAAATCGGGACCTTTAAGGCTGATATTAATTTCCATTCAGAGGTAAAAGCTGTTATCTCAATAAAAGTAGATAAAATTCAATCTAAGTAACTTTTCCACAGAGTTAAAAAAATAGTGCGTAACTTTTCTCTTTATCGAGAATATCTTTTAACTATTATAGTTTTGTGAAAGAAATTAAACCACTTCAAAATAAAATAGAAAATAAACAGCCTTCTAATTTAGAAGCTGAGCAAGCTCTACTTGGATCTATTTTAGTAAATAATGATATTCTTGATGAGATTTCAACTATAGTTAGTTCAACCGTATTTTATGACCCTGCTCATATTAAAATTTATGAAGTTATAGAAAGTTTAAATAACAAGGGGATGATTGCTAATCCAATAACTTTGAAAAATTTTTTTGAAAAAGATAATATGCTTAATGAAGTTGGCGGAACAGAATATTTAGTAAAACTAACAAGATTTTCAGGATCAGCAAAACAAGCAGTTGACTATGCAAAAATTATCCATGAAATGTATTTAAGGAGAGAACTAATTCAAATTTCTGATCAGTTATCTGCTGATACTTTAAATGCCAACTCACAAGAACAAAATGCTGAAAATATAATTGAAGGTACAGAAAAATCTCTTTTTGATTTAGCTGAAAGAGGTAGTTTTTCCCAATCATTTCTAAAATTTAATCAAGCTTTAGATCAAACAATAGAGATGGCTACGCTAGCGATGCAAAGCGATCAGGGTATTGTTGGTGTCCCTACGGGACTTACAGATTTAGATGAAAAATTAGGAGGCCTACATAAATCAGATTTAATTATTTTAGCTGGAAGACCATCAATGGGTAAAACGGCTTTAGCTACTAATATTGCATATAACGCAGCTCAAAATCTTTTAAAAAAACAAGAAAAATCATCAATAGCTTTTTTTTCACTGGAAATGTCTTCGGAACAGTTATCAACGAGAATTTTATCAGAACAAGCTAAAATTAAATCTGATGACATCAGACGTGGAAAAGTGACTGAAGAAGAAATTAATAGATATATTGAAACTTCAAGGAATATTTACAATCTTCCGCTGTATATCGATGAAACTCCGGCAATTACTATTGCTACATTAAGTAATAGAGCTCGAAGAATTAAAAGATTATTTGGACTTAGTTTAATTGTAGTTGATTACATACAGTTAATGAGATCTAGTTCGAAAAATAATGATAATAGAGTTCAAGAAATTTCAGAAATTACTCAAGGTCTTAAGGCTCTTGCAAAAGAACTCTCTGTGCCTGTTTTGGCTTTATCTCAATTATCTAGAGCGGTTGAGCAGAGGGATGATAAACAACCTCAATTAGCAGATTTGAGAGAATCAGGATCTATAGAACAAGATGCAGATGTCGTAATGTTTGTTTATAGAGAGGCTTATTATTTAGAGAGAAAACAGCCTAAATTAGGTTCTATAGAGCATGCTGAATGGCAATCAAAAATGAACGATGTAAATGGACTTGCAGACATTATTTTAGGGAAACAAAGACATGGTCCTACAGGCACTATTAAAGTGGAGTTTGAAGGAATATATACAAAATTTAAGGATTTAACGAAAAATTAGTCTTCGTTTTCTCTTTAGTTATAAAAAAATTAAGATATATCTGAAATATCCTTATGTTTGCTGATATTTATAAAAAAATAGTTATAGATTTTTCAAAAGTAACTCTTCTTTTTTTAATAATTTTAATCACATTCTCACTTTATCAAGCCAAAAATTTTAATTTAGATGCATCATCTGACGCCTTGTTGCTTGAGGGAGATCCAGATCTTAAATATTTAAGAGAAGTTAATCAAACATATGGTTCTAAAGATTTCTTAGTTTTAACTTATTCTCCAATTTCAAGTTTTGTAGAAAAAGAGACTATTCTTAATCTTCAGTTACTTAAATCTAAGATTGAGAAACTGACATGGGTTGATAGCGTCACAACTATTATTGATGTACCTCTTTTAAAAAGCACAGATGAAAGTTTAATGGAGAGGTTAAAAAATTATAAAACTTTAGCTTATCCAGAAATTGATAGAAAAAGAGGATTTGAAGAAATACTTAATAGCCCTATCTATAAAAATTACGTTATTAGTGAAGATGGTAAAACATCAGGCATTGTGGTTTATTTAAAAAAAGATGAGAGACTTGCTGAATATATAAAGGTTAAAGATAAATATTTCAATCAATCAAATGAAACAGGTTTATCAAAAGAAGAAAAAGTAAATTATAAAAAGTTCCTCAAAGAATATGAGGAATATAAAAATTTATATAATATTAGAAACCATCAAAATATAACTGAGATAAGAGATGTAATAAGTAAATATGGAGATGATGCAAAAATTCATCTAGGAGGCGTTCCAATGATTGCTGATGATATGATGAGCTATATTAAGAGTGATATAGTAGTTTTTGGAATTGGAGTATTCATTTTTATAATTTTTACACTTTGGCTAATTTTTAGAGATTTTAAATGGGTGGTGATGCCATTACTAGGTTGTGCAACCTCTGTAGTTATAATGATTGGCCTATTGGGACTAATTGGTTGGAAGGTAACGGTAATCTCATCAAACTTTATTGCCTTGATGCTTATACTTAATATGGCAATGAATATCCATGTAACCGTTAGATTTTTACAATTAAAAAAAGAGTTTCCGCAATTAACAAAGAGTGAGGCAGTGCTTGAGGCTAGTAAAAAAATGATGCTTCCAATTCTTTATACTGTTTTAACTACTATATGTGCTTTTTTATCTTTAGTTTTTAGTGGGATAAAACCAATAATAGACTTTGGTTGGATGATGACTTTAGGATTAATAGTTTCATTGTTGGTAACATTTTTATTATTACCTTCTTTACTAAATATATTTTCATCAAATAACGAAATGAATATAAAAGATACTGAAAGATCTTTTATTACATCTGCTTTAGGTTCTTTTACAAAAAATAATAAAATTTTGATTTTTGGGTCTACCTTATTAATAGTTTTATTTAGTTTAATAGGTATATCAAAGCTTGAGGTTGAAAATAGCTTTATAAATTATTTTGATAAAGAGACTGAAATTTACAAAGGGATGAAAAAAATTGATGATGATTTAGGTGGCACCACTCCGCTAAATATTATTTTAAAGTTTCCAGTACAAAAAATTGAAAATACCGATACAGAAGATGAATTTTCTGAGTGGGAAGAGGAAAATAAAACTGATAGAGATAAATCAAAATATTGGTTTACAAGAGACAAGATGGACAAGATTATTAAAGTTCATGATTATCTTGAAACTTTACCAGAAATCGGAAAAGTTCTTTCCTTTGGTTCTATTTTAAGAGTTGCGGAAGATTTAAATAATAAAGAATTACAAAGCCTAGAAATAGCAGTGCTATATAGCAAAATACCTGAAGCTATAAAAAAAGAAATAGTTACTCCTTATATCTCTGTTGATAAAGATGAGGCAAGAATTAGTATAAGAATAAAAGACTCATTAGAAGATTTAAGAAGAAATGATTTAATCAAAAAAATAAATTCTGAATTAAATACAAAATTAGGTTTAGAAAAAGATGAATATAAATTGGCAGGTGTTCTTATCTTGTTTAATAATTTACTACAAAGTTTATTTAAATCTCAAATTCTAACGCTAGGTATAGTGATGCTTGGGATATTTTTAATGTTCTTTGTTTTATTTAAAAATATGACACTTTCTTTTATAGGTGTTGTACCAAATTTTATTGCGGCATTCTTCATTCTTGGTATAATTGGTTTATTAGATATTCCATTAGACATGATGACTATTACTATTGCTGCTATCACCATAGGGATAGCTGTTGATAATAGCATACACTACATTTATCGATTTAAAGAAGAATTTATAAAGATAAATAACTACAATAAAACTTTAGATAGATGCCATAGCACTGTTGGAATTGCAATTTTAAACACTTCAATAACTATTGTTTTTGGTTTTTCTATTTTAATTTTATCAAATTTTATTCCCACTATTTATTTTGGAGTATTTACTGGTTTAGCAATGTTGCTAGCTATGATTTCAGTGTTAACTTTACTTCCAAAGTTAATACTAACACTAAAGCCATTTGGGAAAGAAACTGATAACTTAATATGATAGGTAGCTTTTTTGAGCGTATATTTAATGATTTTAATTTATTTGATTTATTTTTCTTAATTATATTAATTTACAGTGTTATTCAATGTTGTTTCAAAGGCTTTTCTTTAAGTTTAATTTCCTTTATGAAATGGATACTTTCTACTATCGTTACAATAATATTAGTTCCAAAATTACAGCCGGTCGTAAGTGAATATATTGAGTCTGAATTTGTAAATAATGTCGGTCTAGGTGCGGTAATTTTTATTTTTACTCTTTTTTTAACAATAGTTATTGGAAAATCATTAAGTAGAGCAGTGACTTGGACTGGCGTTGGTCCTATAGATAAAACATTTGGGCTATTGTTTGGTTTTTTTAAAGGATATCTAGTTTCAGTATGCTTATTTTCTATTTTAAATTGGTTTTATCCTTACCAAAATTGGGGTATATCAGCTGAAGATGCGGTTTCGTTCAACTTAATAAACAATGGTAGTAAAGTATTAATAAAAGAATTTCCTTCTAGCGAGGATCTCATTGAAACTAAAGAAAAAATTGAAAAAATTTAATTCAGATAAATTAAGAGAAGAATGTGGTATTTTTGGAATATCTAACCATACAGACTCATCCGCATTAGTTGCTTTAGGGCTGCATGCGCTTCAACACAGAGGTCAAGAAGGGTGCGGAATAGTATCTTTCGATGGAAAAAACTATCATTCAGAGAAAAGACAGGGTTTAGTTGGAGATCATTTTACAGATCCAGAAACATTAAAAAAGCTACCTGGTAATTTTGCTATAGGACATAATCGTTATTCAACGACTGGTGAAACTTCATTAAGAAATATTCAGCCTTTTTTTGCAGATCTACATATGGGTGGTTTAAGTATTGCTCACAATGGTAATTTAACAAATGCATTAATACTAAGAGAAACACTAGTAAAAAATGGTGCTATTTTTAGAACAACTAGTGATACTGAAACAATAGTTCAGCTTATAGCTAAATCAAAAAGAGATAAATTTATTGATAAATTGATTGATACTCTTTTTCAAATACAAGGCGGCTATTCTCTTGTATTAATGACTAATAAAAAACTAGTTGGAGCAAGAGATCCATTTGGTATCAGACCTTTAGTGATAGGTAAATTAAAAAACTCATATATTTTTGCATCTGAAACATGTGCTCTTGATATAGTTGGGGCAACATTTGTTAGAGAAGTTGAAAACGGAGAAATTATTATTATAGAAAATGAGGAATTAAAGTCAGTAAAACCTTTTCCAAAACAAAAACCAAGACCTTGTGTTTTTGAATATATTTATTTTGCCAGACCAGATAGCCTGATTAATAACAAGTGTGCTTACGAATATAGAAAAAATTTAGGTGCTGAATTAGCAAAAGAAAAAGATTTAAAAGCTGATTTGGTGGTACCGGTGCCAGACTCAGGTGTGCCTGCTGCATTGGGGTATGCCGAACAATCAAACAAAAAATTTGAATTAGGTTTAATAAGAAATCACTACGTTGGCAGAACTTTTATTGAACCAACTCAAAATATCAGAAGTTTAGGTGTAAAATTAAAATTAAGTTCAACTAAAACAATAGTTAAAAATAAATCAATCATATTAATAGATGACTCATTAGTAAGAGGAACAACATGTCATAAAATTGTAAAAATGCTTTACGAGAATGGAGCGAAAGAAGTTCATGTAAGGATAGCTTGTCCCGAGATTAAATATCCTGATTTTTATGGAGTTGATATGCCAACTAAAGATGAGTTATTAGCTAACGGAAAAAATAATCAAGAAATGTGTGATTATATTCAAGCAAAAAGTTTAAAATTTTTAAGCTTAGGTGGATTGTATAAAGCACTTATTAACGAAAATAGAAGTTCTACCTACCCACAATTCAGTGACCATTATTTCACTGGAGAGTACCCAATAAAACCTCATGATAATTTAGAAGGATTAAAGATTAAACAACTATCTTTACTAAGTGGAAAATCTACTAATTAATTAATTATAGATAATTTTTTCTTAAAATCTAAAAACAAAACTGAGCCATCAATAAATATTGGTGAAGAATTAATTTTTGAAGGTAGTTTTTGAACATCTTCTAATTCACCATTAATATTAAACTTTAGGATAAAAGAATTTTTTAAAAAAATTAATATTTTATTATTTGCCATAAAAATATTTTTAATTTGAGCTTCTTTTTCTTTTATATTCAAAAATTCAGCGATTTTTTGATTAATATTATATGAATATATAATTTCACCAGTCTTTAGATCAAAAGAAATCAGCAAGTTTTTTCCAGAAACTAAAAAAAGATATTTTTCTGTAATTAAAGGTTTTATCAATGAGGTTAGATTTATTTTATAAATAATTGATCCAGTTTTAACGTCAATTACATATGTGTATTGGTTTGCTGTTACTACCACATTATTATTATTGCTGACTATTTGATTGCTATAAAATAGATTAGAAGTATTTAAATCTAATGCTCGGTTTAAATTTAAAAACCAATTAATATTCATTTTATCATTTTTAATTGCATATAAGGAACCATAAGTATTCAAAAAAAAAGTTAAATCTTTAGTCTGAGACAAATTATTTACAAATTTGTTTTGAACTAGACTTTCTTCAGTTGGTATTAATTTTAAAACACTGCCAGTTTTTTTATCCAAAATTATTAAATTATTATTTACGTTTGCAGCGAAAATTTTATTTTTTGATATTTTTAAATTTGATCTAAATGGTATTTTATAATTTTTTGCCCAATTTACCTTATTTTCTTTATAATTATAAGAATACAAATAGCCTAAATTATCTGAAACATAAATTATATTATTTTCTAATATTAAATTTAATTTTTTTTCTATTTTTTTAAATCGTTTTTTATAAAAATTAAATTTAGATATTATTTTTTTATCCTTAATCGAATAAATGATAATATTTCCCTTTTGATCGCTAACTATTAAATTATTTTTTTCAAATAGTATTAAGTCATTAATTTTATATTTTGAGAGCTTTTTTGATTTAAATAATATTTGATTAGCATTATTATAAGTAAAATTTTCAAAATTATTTGACTTATCATAATAAACATCTGTCCATTCTGTATTATTAATTTGTTTAGGTTTTTCAAGTTTAAACCCCTTACTAATTGGTATAATCTTATCAAAAAATACTTGAGTTGATGCTAGCTTCTTGAACTCCCTAAATAGATCAGTATCTTCTTTTGTAGAAATAATGTTTTCATTTTTCCAAATGCCAGTTTTGTTATCAAAAGAACAGTTTTGAAATAATATTAAAATTATTAAAGTATAAAATAATCTCATCTTATATTTTATTTATTTAGTACTTCTTTTGCTAGTGAATTTAGTTTGGAGTTATTTTTGATCAAATTTTCTAGTAACTCATTTCCGTCTTTTTTATTATTTGAAATTTTTATTAAGAACAAAGCCTTTTTAAAAACTATTAGGTCGCGCTGTTCTTGAGGAATATTAATTTTTTCAATAATTTGAAAATAATTCAAGATTTCATTTTTATCTGATATTAAATTGTTTTCTATCAAATTATTTAGTGCTAAAATTGAATAAAATTTATTCTTACTTAAAATAATTTCTTTATAAAGATTTTTTGACTGATCACTCTTTCCTGATGTTAAATACAGTCCAGCTTTAATGTATTTATTTCCAATTAAAATATTTCTCTTTTCATTACTTATTTTTATGAAAGTTAAAGAAATTATAATTATGATTAAAATTCCAATAGCTGTATATATCTTTATTTTATTAGTATTGTAAAAAGAGATTAATTTATCTTTTAATTCAATTTTATTATTTTCGTTTTGTTCCATTTAAAAAATTATTTATTGAAGGAAATTTTTTTAATTTAACCTCTCTAGTATATTTTTTTACAGCTTTTTCAATTATTCTATTTAAGTTGGCATATTTTTTTACAAATTTTGGATAAAAACCGCTAATACCCAACATATCGTCTGTGACAAGAACTTGTCCATCACAATAAGATGAAGAACCTATGCCAATAGTTGGTATCTTTAATTTAGTTGTAATGAATCTTGATGTTTCTGGAGATATGCACTCAAGCACAATAGAAAAAGCACCGGCTTTTTCAATCAATAGTGCTTCGTTAAGTAATTTATTTGCTTTAGCTGTGGTATCACCTTCTATTTTAAATTTTTTTTTAAATTGAGGTGTGTAGCCTATGTGCCCCATTACTGGAATTTTTTTATCTACTAACTTTTTAATAATCTTAAAGTTTTTATTATTGCTTTCTAATTTAACTGCATCACATCCAGTAGTTTTAATAATTAATCGAGCATTTTTTTCTGCATTTTTATAATCGTTATAAGAATTTTTTGGCATATCGGCTACTAATAAAGATTTTTTTATTCCTTGTTTAACGCTCAAAGTATGTTGGATGATGTTTTCTAAAGTAATTTTATGTGTATCTTTAAATCCATATAATACGTTTGCCATGGAGTCACCTACCAAAACAATGTCACAATAATTATCTAAAATTTTAGCAATATTTTTTGAATAAGCAGTCAAACACACAATTTTTGATTTATTTTTTTTTAATAAGATTTTTTTAATAGCTTTATTCATTATTCTAATTCAATAGTACCAGGTGGTTTGGAAGTAATGTCATACACAATTCTATTAATACCTTTTACATTATTTATAATCTTGTTAGAAATATTATCTAAAAAATTTTTTGGAAAATTAAAATAATCTGCAGTCATACCATCTTCTGAGGTTACCGCTCTTAATAAGCATGTATACTCGTAAGTTCTTGAATCTCCCATTACACCAACAGTTTTAATTGGCAAGAGAGCTGCATAAGCTTGCCATATTTTATTATAAAGATTACTTTTAATTAATTCGTTAATATATATATGATCAGCCTCTTGAAGAATTTTTATTTTTTCTCGAGTAATATTTCCGACCACTCTTATTCCCAAACCAGGCCCTGGAAATGGATGTCTGTAATTAATATTTTTAATTAAACCTAATGATTTCCCTAAAATTCTTACTTCATCTTTAAAAAAATCTTTTAATGGCTCTATTAGTTTCAAATTCATTTTTTTTGGCAAACCCCCTACATTATGATGAGATTTGATTTTAGATGTTTTGCTTCCAGTAGAAGATCTGCTTTCAATAATATCGGGGTAAAGTGTTCCTTGAGCTAAAAACTTTATATTGCTATATTTTTTGGACTCTTTATCAAATATTTTAATAAATAAATTTCCGATTATTTTTCGTTTTTTTTCAGGATTTTTAATGTTTTTTAATTCTTTTAAAAAAATTTTTGATGCATCAATTAATTTTACGTTAAGTTTATATTTTTTTTTAAAAATCTTATATGTATATTTAAATTCATTTTTACGCATTAATCCTGTGTCAACCATTATGCAAATAAGATTTTTCTTTATAGCCTTGTTAATTAGAAGAGCAACAACACTGCTATCAACACCTCCAGATAAAGCGCAAATAACTTTGTCTTTTTTTACAGTTTGTTTAATTTCATTAACTAATCTTATTTTTTCAGTTGTTATATTCCATTTTTTTTTAATTTTGCAGATATGAAATAAAAAATTTTCAAAAATTTGCCTCCCATTATCTGTATGTGTTACTTCTGGATGAAACTGAACTCCATATATTTTATTTTTTGTATTTTCTATTATTGTTAATTTTGATTCTTTTGTTGAAGCAACTACCTTAAAATTTTTAGGTAATTTAACAACTGAATCTTCATGACTCATCCATACAAATTTCGAGGAATTAAAAAAATTTTTTGTTAATAATGATGATTTTTTTTTGAATAAAAAAGATCTTCCAAATTCTCCCCTTTTATTTGAAGGTTTTATTTTTCCTCCAAACAATTTAGCTATTAACTGCAACCCATAACAAATGCCTAATATTGGTATTTTTTGTTTAAATATTTCTTTGGGGACACTTTGAAATTTTTTTTTGTTTACAGTTGATGGACCACCAGAAAATATTATTCCTTTAATATTTTTATATTCTATTTTTTTTAAATAATTGGAAGGGATTATTTCTGAATAAACACCTAAATCCCTAATCCTTCTTGCGATTAACTTTGTTACCTGAGAACCAAAATCAATAATTATTATTCTATCTCTATCGCTATGAAATTGCATTTATCTTTTTAATAAATTTTCAATTTCAATTTTAAGCTTTTTGCTTTCATTACAAAACTTGTTACAAAAAGATATCAATCTATCATTTAATTCTTTACTTTTTTTGTAGTCAGAAGACTCTAATTTAAGTTTTGCCAAATTGAAAATTGCTTCTTCATTATTTGGATTAAGTAAAATTACTGTGTTTAAGTTATACTCCTGTAATCCTTTTTTGTCCAAATTTTTAAATATTTTTGATAAATATAAATACGACAACTCACTTTTAGGATTAAATACAATATCTTGCTCAAATTTAAATTTTGCTTCTGTAAATTTTTTATTTTTAAAGAGGTTTATTCCTTCTTGAAAATAATCATTTTTTCCATATAGAGGAGTTGAAATAAAGATTATTAAAAATATTAATTTAAATATTTTTACCATTATAATTTATAATTTTTTGTTTTTTGCGTCATTTCCACACTATGTACCATACTCTCATAAAATCCAGCTTTAGTAATTTTAATAAATTTTGATTTTTTTTTTATTTCAGCTAAATTTGCTGCCCCGATATATCCCATTGAGGATCTCAAACCTCCTTGTAATTGATAAATAATTTTTGATACACTTCCTTTATATTCCACTCTACCTTCTACACCTTCTGGTACAAATTTTGATTTGTCTTTATAATTTTTTTGAAAGTATCTATTTGCTGATCCAGAAGACATGGCGCCTATAGATCCCATCCCTCTATATTCTTTATAAATTTTATTTTTTACTTTAAATTTTTTTCCAGGACTTTCATCAGTTCCAGCAAATATAGACCCCATCATAATTGCGTCTGCTCCTGCTGCTAAAGCTTTTGCTATGTCTCCTGAAAATTTAATACCTCCGTCGGAGATTATCTTTATTTTTTTTTTATTTAGTGCTTTTTTAACTTCAATAATTGCTGATATTTGCGGAACACCTATTCCTGCCACCATTCGCGTAGTACAAATTGAGCCAGGGCCTATTCCAACTTTTATTATATCTGCGCCAGAGTTGTATAGTTCTTTAGCAGCTTCTCCTGTTGCTATATTTCCAACACAAATTGGCGTTTTGATATTTATTTTTTTTAATTTTGAAAGTACTTTTAAAACTTTTTCACTATGGCCATGAGCAGTATCTATAACGATTAAATCTACACCATTATCGTATAGTGACCTTGCCCTATCTAAATCTTCTTGATTAGTTCCAATAGCTGCTCCTACTAATAGGTTTTTTTTTTTTACTTTTTTTATTTCTTGCGATTGAATTTCTATTTTTAAATTTCTATGTATTATGCCGATACCACCGGCGCTTGCCATAGCTATTGCCATACGTGACTCAGTTACCGTATCCATAGCTGAAGATAAAAAAGGAACTTTTAAATTAATTTTTTTTGTTAAATTGAGATTTATATTTGTATTTGTTGGAAGAATATTTGAATACCTTGGCAGCATTAAAACATCATCAAAGGTTAAAGCTTCTTTAATTGTAACCATATAAGCTTATATATGATTATTAAAATTTATAAAGTCTTTAAAATCTCACAGTGTAAATAAGTTTCTTTAGACTCACTTCGGCTAGACTCTGGTTTAAAGAAATTTACTTTTTTAAATATTGATTTAGCTAGATTTTTAACCTCTATAAAATCTTCACCCATGAATATCTTTGAAACTAATACACCCTTAGGTTTAAGTATGTCTTGAGAAAAATTAATTACATTAGCGCAAAGTTGGTTAGTCCTAATAGAATCTAAAGATTTATTACCTGTAGTATCGGCTGCCATATCAGAAATAATCACATCTAATTTCCCGTTGAAATACTTGATAACATTATCTTTCGTATCGTCATCTAATATATCATTTTTAATGAATTTTACTTTTTTTACTGGATCCATATCTCTAATATCAATAGACAATATTTTACCGCTTATAATAATTTTGTTAGCAACTTGGGTCCATCCACCTGGAGAAGACCCTAAATCCAATAAAGTGCTATTTTTTTTTATAAATTTAAATTTTTGATTTAATTCAATTAATTTAAAAGATGCTCTGGAACGGTAACCTAAGGTTTTTGATTTTTTAAAAAACTGATCTCTATGCTGTTTAATCTTCCAAGAATTACTTTTTTTAATTCTTTTTGATTTTTTCATTATAAAATATCTTCATG
>Ga0209425_10001203_pt1 | contig 30266 bp, 27 predicted proteins | sample COG_05_FD_184749 | JGI IMG/M metagenome (GOLD analysis project Ga0209425, IMG submission 184749) | Pelagic Microbial community sample from North Sea - COGITO 998_met_05 (SPAdes) (version 2) | ecosystem: Environmental > Aquatic > Marine > Neritic zone/Coastal water | place: Helgoland, sampling...
ACAAAATCATTACCTAAACCATCCATTTTAAAAGCTTTAATATCCATATATAGATATTTAACTTATTTATTGACTTTTTGAACCTCTATTATAGGTTGATCTCGTTTCCGCAAAAACGCTAAATTTGCGGTGTCTTTGGAAACAAAGAGATCGACACTAGTCAGCGAGGCTTCGCCCACTAGTGAGATCACTGCTGTGTGTAATAATTATGTTTGAAAACTTAACAAATAAATTTGAAGAAATTTTTTCTTCTTTAAAAAAAGCACCTTCTCTTGATGAAAATCAAGTTGATGAAGGTCTAAAAGGTATTAGACAAGCTCTTTTAGAGGCCGATGTATCTCTAGAAGTAGCAAAAGATTTTATATCAAAGGTTAAACCAAAAATTTTAGGAAAAGAAATAATCAGATCAACCTCCCCAGGAGATATGGTTGTAAAAACTGTCTATGATGAACTTGTAAGTTTTTTAGGTGAAAGCAACATAGATATAAATTTAAATGCAGTTCCACCTGTTTCAATGATGTTAGTAGGCCTTCAAGGTTCTGGTAAAACTACAACCACTGCCAAATTAGCAAAATATCTAGAAAAAAATAAGAAAAAGAAAATTATGATGGTGAGTCTTGATGTTTATAGATCAGCTGCTCAAGAACAATTAAGGTATTTAGGAGAACAAAATAATATTTTAACACTACCAATCATTGAAGGACAGCTACCTACAGACATCTGTAGAAGAGCAGTTAGTGCTGCAAATCTTAATGGAGCTGAAATAATATTATTTGATACAGCAGGTAGAACTCAAATTGATCTTCAAATGATGAGTGAGATTAAACAGATTGAAAGTATAATTAATCCCACAGAAACATTTTTAGTTGCTGACTCTTTAACAGGACAAGTAGCAGCAGAAGTTGCAAAAGAATTTAAGAATACTGTAAATTTAACTGGAATTATTTTAACAAGAGCTGATGGTGATGCAAGAGGTGGTGCTGCTGTTAGTATGAAATTTGTTTCTCAAGTTCCGATTAAATTTTTAGGAATAGGAGAAAAAGTAGATAACCTAGAAGTTTTTCATCCTGACAGAATAGCCAATAGAATTTTAGGGATGGGAGATATTGTTTCGCTTGTTGAAAAAGCAGCAGAGGATCTTGGTGAAGAAAAAATAAAAAAAGCAGAGGAGAATTTAAAAAAAGGACAATTCTCCATGGAAGATTATTTAACCCAACTAAGACAGATGAAAAAAATGGGTGGCATAGAAGGTATAATGTCATTTATGCCTGGAGTTTCTAAATTGAAATCACAAATGGATGCATCAGGAATTGATGAAAAAATTATTACAACAAATGAAGCTATAATTTTATCTATGACTAAAAAAGAAAGAGAGAATCCAAAAGTAATTGATGGTTCAAGAAAAAAAAGAATTGCTAGTGGCTCTGGAACAGATGCAGCCACTATCAACAAATTGTTAAAGCAATTTAAAATGATGTCAGAAATGATGAAGAAAATGTCTAAAGGAAATCTGAAGGGTATATCTGATAAAGGAATACCTCCAGAGTTACTAAATCAACTTAAATAAATAAAGGAGAAGAAATGTTAAAACTAAGATTATCAAGAGGTGGTACAAAAAAAAGACCTGTTTACAAAGTTGTTGTAGCAGATAGTCGTTTTGCAAGAGACGGAAGGTTTATTGAAAAAGTAGGATTTTTTAATCCTCTTTTACCTAAAGATAAAAAAGAAAGAGTAGGACTAGAAAAAGAAAGAATTAAATATTGGTTAGGCCAAGGTGCACAACCAACAACAAGAGTTGCAAGAATTTTAGGTGAAAATGAATTAATAGCAATGCCTGCTAATGGTAATAATCCTTTCAAAGCAGTTCCTAAAAAAGAAAGAAAAAAAGAAGGAGAAGAAGCTCCTAAAGCAGAAGCGGCTCCTAAAGCAGAAGCGGCTCCTAAAGCAGAAGCGGCTCCTAAAGCAGAAGCTCCTAAAGCAGAAGCTCCTAAAGCAGAAGCTCCTAAAGCAGAAGCTCCTAAAGCAGAAGCTCCTAAAGAAGAAGCGGCTCCTAAACAGGATTCTAAGTAGTTGGTTTCATGTGGCAAGCTCAGATATTCACACTTTACCCAGATATTTTTCCAGGGCCTTTTAGTAAAGGCCTTTATGGAAAAGCTTTAAAAAATAAACTCTGGGATTTAAAAGTTGTAAATATAAGAGACGCCGCAGAGGATAAACACAAAACTGTTGATGACACACCTTTTGGTGGTGGATCTGGAATGCTCTTAAAAGCTGATGTGTTAGCAAGATCAATAGATCAAAATAAAAAAGAAGGTGAAAGAATTTTTTATTTATCTCCTAAAGGAAAAAAACTAGATCAAAAATTAGCATTAGAACTTTCAAAAGAAAAATCAATTAGTTTAATATGTGGCCATTTTGAAGGTGTTGATGAAAGGATATTATCGACACGAAATATAGAAGAACTTAGCATTGGGGACTTCATTTTATCAGGAGGTGAAACAGCATCTTTTGTTGTATTAGATAGTATTTTAAGATTATTACCTGGAGTGTTAGGAAATGAACAATCAAAAACAGACGAGAGTTTTGAAAACGGTCTCTTAGAGTATCCTCAGTATACAAAACCTCAAATTTGGGAGGAAAATAGTGTTCCTGAGGTGTTATTATCGGGTGATCACAACAAAATTAAAGACTGGCGTTTATCACAATCAAAGGCTATAACACGCGTCCGAAGACCAGATTTGTGGAAAAAATATAATAAAAATTAACTTGATAAAATTGCTATGAAAACAATAGAAGAAATAAACCAATTTAATGTTAAACAAATACTAGCTGAAAAGAAAATACCAGAATTTTTTCCAGGTGATGTTATAAAAGTTGGTGTAAGAATTACGGAGGGTAAAAAAGAAAGAATCCAGTACTTTGAAGGTGTTTGTATTTCAAGAAAAAACAGAGATTTAAATTCTTCGTTCACAGTAAGAAAAATTTCTTTTGGAGAAGGTGTTGAAAGAACATTTCCCTTATATGGGACAGTTATTGATACAATAACAGTTATTAGACACGGAAAAGTTAGAAGAGCCAAATTATATTACTTAAGAGACAGAACAGGCAAATCTGCTAGAATTGCTGAAAAAATTAGAAAAAAAATAGGTATAGATATTGATGTTAAACCTGAAAGTGTAACAGAAGAAACTTTAGCACCAATAGTAGCAGAAACTGAAAAAAAAACAGATGTACAAGTAGAACCAACAACAGAAAAATCAGAAGAAAAAAAATAATTTTTTTTTCAATGTCTTTAACTCTTTACGATAAAATTTGGAACGACCATTTGGTTCATCAACAAAATGATGGTACGGCATTATTATTTGTAGATCGTCATTTAGTTCATGAAGTAACAAGTCCACAAGCTTTTGAGGGATTAAGAAATTCTAATAGAAAAGTTAGACAGCCTAGTTTAACACTAGCAGTTGCAGATCATAACGTTCCAACTACTGATAGATCTAAGGGAATCGAGGATCAAGAGTCTAAAATTCAGGTAGACACCCTAGAAAGTAATTGTAAAGAATTTGGAGTTCAATATTTAGGTATGAATGACAAAAGACAAGGTATTGTTCATATAATTGGTCCTGAGCAGGGCTTTACTCAACCAGGAACTGTGATTGTTTGTGGAGATAGTCATACGGCAACCCATGGAGCATTTGGTGCTTTAGCTTTTGGAATTGGAACTTCAGAAGTGGAACATGTTTTAGCAACGCAAACTTTGGTCCAAAAAAAAGCAAAAAATTTTAGAATAAATGTTAATGGAAAACTTCCTATTGGCGTTACCTCTAAAGATGTAATTTTACAGATTATTGGAAACATTGGGACAGCTGGAGGCACTGGATCTGTTATTGAATATGCAGGCAGCTTGATATCTTCATTAAGTGTAGAGCAGAGAATGACAATTTGTAACATGACTATTGAAGGAGGAGCAAGAGCAGGACTAATAGCTCCTGATGAAAAAATATTTGAATATTTAAAAGGTAAACCAATGTCTCCAAAAAATGAAAATTGGGATAAAGCCATGAAATATTGGGAAAAATTAAAAACTGATAATGGAGCTAAATTTGATAAAGAAATCAATATAGTTGCTGAGGATATTTTACCTATGATTACTTGGGGAACCTCTCCTCAAGATGTAATCACAATTGATGGTAAAATTCCTAATCCTAAAAATGAACAAGATGAAGATAAGAGGAATTCTTTAAAAAGATCATTAGATTATATGGGATTAAAAGCTGATACATTAGCTATAGATATTAAAATTGATAAAGTCTTTATAGGTAGTTGTACTAATGGTAGAATCGAAGATCTAAGAGAAGCCGCAAAAATACTAAAAGATAAAAAAAAAGCATCACATGTGCATGCAATGGTTGTTCCAGGCTCAGGTTTGGTTAAGGAGCAAGCAGAACAAGAAGGCCTAGATAAAATATTCATAGAATCTGGTTTTGAATGGAGAGAACCAGGCTGCTCTATGTGTCTTGCAATGAATGCAGATAAGTTAAAACCAGAAGAAAGATGTGCCTCGACATCAAACCGAAATTTTGAGGGAAGACAAGGTAGGGGTGGAAGAACACATTTAGTAAGTCCTGGAATGGCTGCTGCTGCAGCAATTTCTGGAAACTTGGATGACGTTAGAAAATACCAAAATTAAAAATGCAAAAATTTAATTCACTTACAAGTATTCCGACATATTTACCGATAGTAAATATTGACACAGATATGATTATTCCAAAACAATTTCTAAAAACAATTAAGAGAACAGGATTAGGAAAAAATTTATTTTTTGAAATGAGATATGATAACAATGGAAATGAAATTAAGGATTTTATCCTTAATCAAGAACCTCACAATCAATCAAAGATATTAATTGCAGGAAAAAATTTTGGTTGTGGTTCATCAAGAGAACATGCTCCTTGGGCACTTCTAGATTTTGGAATTACATGTGTAATAAGTTCAAGTTATGCTGATATTTTTTACAGTAACTGCTTTAAAAATGGAATTTTACCAATTATTTTGCCTGAGGAAAAAATTAAAGAATTATCAGAATACTCAAAAAGAAAAGAAGAGATTTCAGTAGATTTAAAAGAAGAAAAAATTATTTTTGGAAATAGTGAAATTAAATTTGATATCGATCCATTTAAGAAAAAATGTTTATTAGAAGGTCTGGATGATATTGCACTTTCATTGGCTCAAAAAGAAAAAATTGCTAATTTTGAAAAAAATTTAAAAAATAATAAACCCTGGATATTTAATGATTAAAGTTAAAAAAAGAAAAATTTTACTTTTACCTGGTGATGGTATTGGGCCTGAGGTTATTCAAGAAGTAAAAAAAGTTATTCAATGGTTTAATTCAAATAAATCTTTAGACTTTGAAATTGATCAAGACTTAGCAGGTGGCTGTTCTTATGATAAACATGGAACACCAATTACAGATGAGGTATTTTATAAAGCCTTAGAAAGTGAAGTTGTAATGTTAGGTGCTGTTGGTGGTCCTAAATGGGATGATTTAGATTTTTCAAAAAAACCTGAAAGAGCTTTATTAAAACTAAGAAAAGAATTAAAATTATTTGCAAATTTAAGACCGGCAATTTGTTTTGAGCAACTAGTAGATGCATCAACTTTAAAACCAGAAATTGTTTCAGGTTTAGACATAATGATTGTTAGGGAGCTAACAGGTGGGATTTATTTTGGAGAACCAAGGGGAATTAAACCAATAGAAAATGGTGAAAGAAAAGGAATTAATACTCACACTTATACAACTAGTGAAATAGTTAGAGTGGCAAAGGTAGCTTTTAATTTAGCTAAAAAAAGATCAAATAAAGTTACGTCTTGTGAAAAATCAAATGTTATGGAAGCAGGACAACTTTGGAAAGAAGAAGTTCAAGAACTTCATGATAAAGAATATAAAGATATTGAGTTAAGTCATATGCTTGCAGACAACTGCGCTATGCAATTACTAAGAAACCCCAAACAATTTGATGTCATTGTTACAGATAATTTATTTGGAGATATGCTTTCAGATCAAGCTTCAATGCTAACCGGTTCTTTAGGTTTGTTGCCTTCTGCTTCACTTGGAGCAAAAAATAAAGATGGTGAAATGAGAGCGATGTATGAGCCTATTCATGGGTCAGCACCAGACATAGCTGGGAAAAGAATTGCCAATCCGATTGCATCAATTTTAAGTTTTGCAATGGCTTTAAGATATTCATTAGATCTAGATAATGAAGCAGATGCTTTAGAAAAAGCTGTTCACGAAGTATTAAATGATGGCCTTAGAACTAAAGATATTCTTTCTGAAGGAAAAAAAGAAGTATCAACATCAACTATGGGAGATGCGATAATTTCAAAATTGCAATAATTAAATATTTATTTTAAAGTTCTTAGATGCCAAATTATACTGCACCTGTAGAAGATATGATGTTTCTTTTTAACAAATTAAGAAATAATAAAAATTATAATGATCTTGAAAAATACAAAGAAGTTAACTCAGAACTTGTAAAAGATATTCTAGAAGAAGCAGCTAAGATTAATCAAAATTTAATATTACCATTAGCAAAGTCTGGAGATGAAAATCCTACAGTCCTAGAAAATGGTGTAGTAAGAACACCGCCAGGTTATAAAGAAGCATATACAAAATATATTGAAGACGGATGGACTTCTCTTTCATGTGATCCTAAATATGGAGGACAAGGAATGCCAAAAACTGTAAGTGCTTTTTTTGATGAAATGTTATCATCTGCAAGTCTTTCATTTAAGCTTTATAGTGAACTTAGTATAGGTGCGTATAATTGTATTTCTCATCATGCTACGGATGAAATAAAAGAAAAGTATCTTCCAAAAATGGTTGAAGGTAAATGGAGCGGCACCATGTGCCTAACAGAACCAGTATGTGGAACTGATTTAGGTCTTTTAAAAACAAAAGCAGTGGAACAGTCAGACGGAACTTTTAAGTTAAGTGGACAAAAAATTTTTATTACTTCTGGTGATCAAGATTTAACAGAAAATATTATTCATTTAGTTATTGCAAGAGCAGCTGACTCTCCAGCGGGCACAAAAGGAATAAGTTTATTTTTAGTACCTAAATTTATCGTAAACAAAGATGGATCTATTGGAGCCAAAAATGGAGTATCCACAGGATCTATAGAAAGTAAGATGGGAATTAAGGGCTCTGCTACCTGTGTATTAAATTTTGATGATGCGACTGGTTATATGATTGGATCAAAAAACAGAGGGCTAAATGCAATGTTTACCATGATGAATTTAGAAAGAATTGTTGTTGGAATTCAAGGCTTGGGAATTTCTGAAATCGCGTATCAAAATTCTTTGAGCTATGCAAAAGAAAGAAAACAAGGAAAAACAAATAATACGAAATCAACTAATGGTGCTGACTTTATAATTGAGCATGCTGACATTAGAAAATCTTTGTTAAATATGAAATCTATAATTGAAGGTGAGCGGGCTTTATGTTTTTGGCTATCTCAACAAACAGAAGTTAGTCTTTATCATCCAGATGAAAAAATAAAGAGGGAAGCTTCAGACCTTGTATCTTTAATGACACCTGTAGTTAAAACAATGTTTAGTGATATGGGAATGGAGATAACAAGTGAGGCTATGCAGGTTCATGGTGGCTATGGATATACAAAAGATCAAGGAATAGAACAGTTATACAGAGATAATAGAATCACCCCAATTTATGAAGGAACTAATTCTGTTCAAGCAGCAGATTTAGTTTTTAGGAAGTTAGTGAATAAAAATGGTGATATAATTGATAAATACCTAGAAATTATCAAAAATGACTGTGATAGTGAAAACGAGAAATTAAAACCTTTCACAAATGACTTAAAAATGAGTTTAGAAATTTTATCTAAATTTACATCCTGGATTAAAAAAAAAATACAAAATTCAAAAGATGATGCAAGTGCAGCATGTAATGACTATTTAAAGGCATTGGGATTTATCTCTATAGCTCATGCATGGATAAAAGTTTTAGAGGTAAGCTTTAAAGACTATGAACAAAATAAAGACTTTTACGAAGACAAAATACAGACTGCGAATTTTTATTTTAAGAGAGTTTTACCAAGGGCTGAGAATCATTTTAAAACTGCCACATCAGGGAGTGATTACATAATGAATTTTAAATTTAATTAACATGAGTCATTACAATACAAATTTAGATAAAAATGAAGCTAACTATGTCCCATTATCACCTCTAACATTTCTAGAAAGAACAAAAGATATATATCCAAATTACGAAGCAGTAGTTTATGAAAGTAGATCATATACCTGGAAAGAAGTTTATAAAAGATGCATTAAATTTGCGAGTGCACTAAATAAATTGGGTGTGAAAACTGGAGATACAGTTTCTATAATGGCTTTCAATACACCTGAAATTTTTGAAGCACACTACTCAATACCTATGGTTGGCGCAGTAATAAATGCAATTAATACAAGATTAGATCCAAATACGGTAAGTTATATTTTACAACATAGTGATGCAAAAGTTTTAATTGTTGATAGACAGTTTCATGAAGTAATTGAGAAAGCCTTAAAAAATGTTAAAAATAAAATTACAATTATTGATATAGATGATCAAGATATAGACACAAGTTCTTTTAAAAAAATAGGAGAACTTGAGTATGAAAGTTTTTTAAATACTGGTGATGAAAATTATGAATGGAAAAAACCAAAAGATGAATGGGAAGCAATTTCATTAGGGTATACATCTGGAACAACTGGAAACCCTAAGGGAGTAGTTTACCATCATAGAGGCTCATATTTAATGGCAACAGGCAGTGCCACAGCCTGGAATATGCCCAATAAACTAAATTTTTTATGTGTTGTGCCAATGTTTCATTGTAATGGTTGGTGCTATCCTTGGACACTGGCGATGCTACATGCGAGGGTAATTTGTTTAAGAAACATTGATGTAAAAAAGATGTTTGAATTGATTGATAAATATGAAGTAACTCATTTTGGTGGAGCCCCAATAGTGTTAAATATGATTGTTAATGCTCCAAAAGAAGATCAAAAAGTGTTAAAAAGAAAAGTAAATGTTTTAACTGCAGGCGCACCACCTCCAAGCATCATATTTGAAAAAATGGAAGACCTTGGTTTTGAAGTGATGCACGTTTATGGACTAACCGAAACTTACGGTCACATGCTTCAGTGTGCATGGAATGAAGATTGGAATATTTTAGAAAAGGATAAAAAAAATGAAATCAAAGCAAGGCAAGGAGTAAGATATCCAAATACTGAAGGTGCAATTGTAATGGACCCAGAAACAATGAAGCCAGTACCTAAAGATGGAAAAACTATGGGAGAGATTATGATTAGAGGAAATATTGTAATGAAAGGATATTATAAAGATAAAGAAGCAACAGACAAGTCAATGGCTGGTGGTTGGTTTCACTCAGGAGATTTAGCAGTCACACATCCAGATGGATATATTAAAATTCAAGATAGATCTAAAGATATTATAATTTCAGGTGGTGAAAATATTTCCTCAATTGAGATAGAAAATACAATAGCAAAACATCCATCTGTATCTTTAGCAGCAGTCGTTGCAAAACCTGATGAAAAATGGGGAGAAACTCCTTGCGCATTTGTTGAATTAATTAAAGAAAAACCAGCAACAGAAAAGGATATAATAGATTTTTGTAGAGAAACCTTAGCTGGATTTAAACTTCCTAAAAAAGTAGTTTTTTGTGAATTACCCAAAACATCAACTGGAAAAATTCAAAAGTTTGAACTTAGAAAAAAAGTCAAGGAAATAAGTTGATACTCCAAATAGATAAGCAAAATGTATTTGTTTCTGATGCAGGCCAAGCTATAAATAAAAATAAAGAAACAATAGTTTTTCTTCATGGTAGTGGTCTTTCACACATAGTTTGGTCTTTAACAGAACAATACTTTTCAAATAAAAACTATAATGTTTTAGCAATTGATTTACCCGGTCATGGTGGCTCAGAAGGCAAATGCTTAAAATCAATAGAAAAAATCTCTGATTGGTTAGAAAAAGTTTTTAATGAACTTAATATTTTTAAGATAATAATAATTGGACACTCGCAAGGTTGTTTAGAGGCACTTGAATATTATTCAAAATATTCAAAAAGGATCCAAAAATTAATATTTATTGGTGGATCGTATAAAATGCCAGTTAATCAAGATCTAATTGATCTTGCTGAAAGTGGAGATGATAAAGCGGTTCAATTAATGATGAAGTGGAGCTATGAGAACTCTAAAAAATTCATTGGAGGAAATCCTGTAGAAAAAATTATTAGCTCTCCAAGAGATATTAGGGAAATTTTAGCTATAGATCTTATTGCTTGCAATAATTATAAAAATGGGCCTCAGGCTCTTAAGTCAATTAATTGTCCCACGTTATTTATTTTTGGTGAATTAGATAAGATGGTAAACCTTGAAAAAGGTAAGAAATTTGCTGAACTTATTCCTAACTCAATAACTCATGTTATAAAAGATTGTGGACATATGATTATGTTTGAAAAAGCTTTTGAAATGAGGGAAAAGATCTCTGAATTTTTAAAAAAATGAAAAATTTTTCAATAGCAAAATCCAGAAGATTAAGAAGTACGCCGTACACTTCAAGAATAGAAAAGCAAGGGGTCACAGCATATACAATTTATAATCACATGTTACTACCTGCTGCATTTGGCTCAATAGAGGATAGCTACAAGCATTTAAAGGAACACGTTCAAGTGTGGGATGTTGCAGCGGAAAGACAAGTAGAAATATCAGGAAGAGATTCTGCTAAATTAGTTCAATTAATGACATGTAGAGATTTATCAAAATCAAAAGTTGGTAGATGTTATTATTGTCCAATAATAGATGAAAATGGAAACTTGGTTAATGATCCAGTTATTTTAAAATTAGATGAAAACAAATGGTGGATTTCTATAGCAGACTCAGATGTAATTTTTTTTGCGAAAGGACTAGCATCTGGAAATAAATTTGATGTTAAAATTATAGAGCCAGTAGTTGATATAATGGCAATACAAGGTCCAAAATCATTTGCATTAATGGAAAAAATCTTTGGAAAAAAAATCACTGAATTAAAATTTTTTGGGTTTGATTATTTTGATTTTGAAGGGACCAAACATTTAATAGCAAGGTCTGGATGGTCTAAACAAGGTGGATATGAAGTCTATGTTCAAAATACAGAGTCGGGACAAAAATTATATGATCATCTTTTTGAAGTTGGAAAAGAATTTAATGTAGGACCTGGATGTCCAAATCTAATAGAAAGAATTGAGAGTGCACTGTTATCTTATGGTAATGATTTTGACAACAACGATAATCCATTTGAATGTGGTTTTGACCAATACGTAAGTTTAGAGAGTGATGTGAAATTTTTAGGAAAAGAGAAATTAAAAATAGTAAAATTAAAAGGGGTGCAAAAAAAGTTAATGGGAGTTAAAATTAACACAAAAGAAATAAGTCTTACAGGATCAAAAAATTTATATGATGAGAATAGTAATATAATTGGTGAATTAAGATCGTCCTGTTATTCACCTCATTTTCAAATGGTTATAGGTATAGCAATGATACATAAGTCTCACTGGAAAGAATCTCAGGGCTTTAAAATCCAAATAAATGATAATACCCTTAACGGAAAAGTTTGCGATTTACCCTTCATCTAGTATAAAAGTTAATTAATATCATGAATATAGCAATTGTAGGAGCTACGGGTAATGTTGGAAGAAAAATGCTTGAAATATTAGAGCAAAAAAAACTCCCAATTGATAAATTATTTTTAGTTGCCTCCCCTAGAAGTGTTGGTCAAAAAATAAACTTTAATAGCAAAGAACACAAGGTTCATAATCTAGAAACTTATGATTTCTCTAATGCTGAAATTACATTTTTTGCAGCAGGTGGAAAAATATCAGAAAAATATGGGGAAAAAGCTTCAAAACATACTACAATAATTGACAATTCTAGCTTTTTTAGAATGGATGAAGATGTACCTTTAATTGTTCCACAGGTAAATCCAGAAGCAATAAAAGACTTAAGAAAAAATATTATTGCAAATCCAAACTGCTCTACAGCACAATTGGTTATAGCATTAAAACCACTTCATGATGAGCTGAACATTAAAAGATTGGTTATATCAACTTATCAATCTGTGTCTGGTGGTGGTAAGGCACCAATGGACGAATTAATTGAACAAACTAAATTATCGTTAGATAAAAAAAAGATAGACTCTAAAAACTTTACTAAACAGATAGCATTTAACGCAATTCCACATATAGATGTTTTTGCAGATGATGGCTATACAAAAGAAGAATTAAAGATGGTAAATGAAACAAAAAAGATACTTGATGACAAGATTGAATTGACAGCAACTTGTGTGAGAATTCCAGTCTTTGTTTCTCATGCAGAGTCAGTAAATATTGAATTTGAAAAACCAATCAATTTAGAAAAAATAAATTCATTACTTAATAATGCAGAAGGATGTGAAGTGTTTGATAAAAGAGAAGATGGAGGCTATATAACACCTATTGAAGCAGAAGGAAAAAAAGAAACTTATATTTCTCGAATTAGAGAAGATAAAACAAAAGAAAATACAATTAATATGTGGATAGTCTCAGATAATTTATTAAGAGGTGCCGCATTGAATGCAATTGAAATAGCTGAACTTTTAATTAAAAAAAATAATGGATAATAACAACCCTTTATCACCACATATTCAGGTTTATAGGTGGCATATATCTTCTTTAGTTTCTATCTCTCATAGAATTACTGGAATAGTTAATATATTAGCAATAACAGTAATTTGTTTTTGGATCTTTTCTTTATTGCTAGGAGAGACTAGTTACGACTTTACAAAATTATTTTTACAATCTATTTTTGGAAAATTCATAATTATTTGTTTAACTTGGTCTTTTTGTTTTCAAACATTGAGTGAAATAAGACATCTTGCTATGGATCTTGGTTATGGTTTTGAACTAAAGATATCAAATATCACAGGTTTACTAGTTATTTTTGGATCTATTTTTTTAACAATTTTATTTTATCTATTAGGAAGGAACTTTATTTAAAATGAATTCTGTAACAAAAAAATGGATGTTCATGAAAATTAGTTCAGCTATTTTAGTGCCGTTGATGATTTGGTTTATATTAAATTTAGTGTCTATTTTTGATAAAGATTATATTGAGGTTATTAATTTTTTTACCACTCAACCATCAAAAGTTTTATTTTCTTTAATGCTTGTATTTGCTTACTTTTTCTCTGCCTTAAGCATTAGTGAGGTATTTGAAGACTATATTCAAGACGAAAAAATCAAAAATGCCGCAAACAAAGTATTGAATATTTTTGCTATAGTAATGCCATTAATTACAATTATTGTAATTTTTAATTTAAACTAATGAGTTCATATAAAATAATAGACCATGAATACGATGTGATAGTTCTTGGAGCTGGTGGTTCTGGACTGAGAGCAGCAGTTGGTTTAAGTGAAGCTGGCTTAAAGACAGCATGTATTTCAAAAGTTTTTCCTACAAGAAGCCACACTTCTGCAGCTCAAGGAGGTATATCGGCATCATTAGGAAATATGGGTGAAGATGACTGGCGCTGGCATATGTATGATACAGTCAAAGGTGCTGACTGGCTGGGTGATCAAGATAGTATAGAATATCTTTGTAAAGAAGCTCCTGCAGCAGTAATTGAATTAGAAAAATATGGAGTTCCATTTAGCAGAACGGAAGATGGAAAAATATATCAAAGACCTTTTGGGGGAATGACAAAAAATTATGGAAATGGAATAGTTCAGAGAACTTGTGCAGCAGCTGATAGAACTGGACATGCAATTCTTCACACTCTTTATGGACAAGCTCTTAAACATAATACAGAATTTTTTATAGAATACTTTGCATTAGATTTATTAATGAAGGATGGTGAATGTAAGGGTCTAATAGCCTGGAATTTAAATGATGGGACAATTCATAGGTTTAGAGCACACTCAACTATAATTGCTACTGGAGGATATGGTAAGGTTTATTATTCTGCAACATCAGCTCACACGTGCACAGGTGATGGAAATGCAATGGTATTAAGAGCGGGGCTTCCTTTACAGGATATGGAGTTTGTTCAATTCCATCCAACAGGAATTTATGGTCATGGAACATTAATTTCAGAAGGAGTAAGAGGGGAAGGTGGATACCTGGTAAATTCTAAAGGTGAAAGATTCATGGAAAGATATGCCCCTAACGCTAAAGATTTAGCATCTCGAGATGTAGTAAGTAGATCAATGTCTATAGAAATTAATGAAGGTAGAGGTGTGGGTAAAGATAAAGACCATGTTCTTTTAAATTTAAGTCACTTAGATAAAAAGGTAATTGCTGAAAGGCTTCCAGGAATATCTGACGCTGCAAGACTATTTGCTGACGTTGATGTAACAAAAGATCCAATACCTGTTGTTCCAACAGTTCATTATAATATGGGTGGTATTCCAACAAATTATAAAGCTGAAGTTCTAACAGTCAATGGTTCTGAAAAAATAGTTCCTGGATTAATGGCAATTGGTGAGGCGGCATGTGTTTCAGTCCATGGAGCTAATAGATTAGGCTCTAACTCTTTAATAGATTTGGTGGTATTTGGAAGAGCTGCTGCTAAAAGAGCAGCGGAGTTAGTTAAACCAGGAACACCTCATGAAGATATAGGAGAGTTAGAAACTGAAAAATGTTTAGAAAGATTTGATAAACTTAGAAATTCAAATGGCGAAAACAGTACTGCAGAATTGAGACTTGCAATGCAAAAAACTATGCAGTCAAAATGTGCAGTTTTTAGAACAGAAAAAACTCTTAAAGAGGGTGTGTCAGAAATCAGAAAAACATACGACGGTATGGGATCAATTTCGGTAAAGGATAAATCATTAGTTTTCAATACTGATTTAGTTGAAACGTTAGAATTTGATAATCTTATTAGACAAGCAATAACAACAATGGACTCAGCACATAATAGAAAAGAGAGCAGAGGAGCTCATGCAAGAGAAGATTTTCCAAAGAGAGACGATGAAAAATTTATGCAACATACCCTTTCATGGTGTAATGGAAAAGAAACAAAAATTAGTTACAGACCAGTTCATAAAACAACATTAACAAATGAAGTACAATACTTTCCTCCACAACAACGAGTATATTAATGGTTCAAATTAATTTACCTAAAAACTCAGAAGTTAAAAAAGGTATTTACTACAAAGATAAAACTGGCTCTAAAAATATTAGAAAAGTAAATGTATACAGGTGGGATCCGAGTTCAGGAAAAAATCCCAGAATAGACTCATACGAGGTCGATATGGACAGTTGTCCTTCAAAAGTTTTAGACATTTTAAACAAAATTAAAAATGAAATTGATCCATCGTTGGCTTACAGAAGATCATGTGCACATGGTGTTTGTGGTTCATGTGCTATGAATATGGATGGAAAAAATGGTTTAGCATGTACAAAGCCTCATGCAGAAATAAATGGAGATATAAATATTTATCCACTACCTCATTTAAAGGTTAAGAAAGATCTTATAGGTGATTTAAGTGGATTATACAAACAGTACGAGTCGATTGAGCCTTGGCTTAAAACAAAACAAAAAGTTGAAACTACTGAAATATTGCAAACAAAAGAAGATAGAGTAAAATTAGACGGTGCCTATGAGTGTATTATGTGTGCATGTTGTTCAACTTCTTGTCCAAGTTATTGGTGGAATGGAGATAAATATTTAGGCCCTGCAGTTTTACTTCAGGCTTATAGATGGATAGTAGATAGTAGAGATGATGAAAGAAAGGCAAGATTAAAAAAAGTGGCTGATGAATTAAAGTTATACAGATGCCATACTATTATGAATTGTACAAGTGCGTGTCCAAAAGGACTAAATCCAGCAAAAGCAATAGCAGAACTAAAAAAAATGTTAGTTACAGCTAATGTTTAATTAATTTTCTTAAAAATAATAGACTAATATTATATTTTGATCTAAAAGACCCTATTCATGAATTTATTAGAACATTTTGTTGGTGGTAAGCTTATCTCAGGCTCATCTAATAGAAAAAGTAAAGTCTTCAACCCAGCTACTGGTGAACAAGAATCTGAGGTAAGGTTGGCTAGTAAAGCTGACCTTGATCAAGCAGTTGAAATTGCAAAAAAAGCTTTTGAAACATGGTCGTTAAAACCTGCCCTTCAAAGAGCAAGAGTAATGTTTAAATTTAAAGAACTGATAGAAAAAAAAACTGATGAACTTACTAAATTAATAGTTTCTGAACATGGAAAAGTTTATGAAGATGCTAAAGGATCTCTAACAAGAGGATTAGAAGTAGTAGAGTTTGCATGTGGAATTCCAAATCTTCTTAAAGGAGAATTTTCAGAAAATGTTGGAACGAATGTTGATAGCTGGTCTATGCGTCAACCACTTGGAGTAGTAGCTGGAGTAACACCATTCAATTTTCCAGCAATGGTGCCCATGTGGATGTTCCCTTTAGCTATTGCGTGTGGAAATACTTTTATTTTAAAACCATCAGAAAAAGATCCATCATGCCCATTAAAATTAGCTGAACTTTTAAAAGAAGCAGGACTTCCAGATGGAGTTTTTAATGTTGTAAATGGTGATAAAGAGTCGGTTGATGCAATTTTAACAAATAAAGATATTAAAGCAGTAAGTTTTGTAGGCTCAACACCAATTGCAAAGTATATTTATGAAAATTCTGCAAAAAATGAAAAAAGAGTTCAAGCTTTAGGTGGTGCAAAAAATCATTTAGTTGTAATGCCTGACTGTGATCTTGATGCTGCAGTAAATGGATTAATGGGTGCTGCATATGGGTCAGCAGGAGAAAGATGTATGGCACAATCAGTAGCGGTAGCTGTAGGAGATATAGGTGATGAGTTAGTTGCTCGTCTATCAAAAAAAGCTGAAGTATTAAAAGTGGGACCTGGAATGGATAAAACATCTGAGATGGGTCCATTAGTTACAAAAGAACATTTAGAAAAAGTAAAAAGTTATGTTGATCTTGGAGTTGAAGAAGGTGCCAAGCTAGTTATTGATGGAAGAAATATAAAACTTCAAGGGTATGAAAATGGTTTCTTTATAGGTGGTTGTTTATTTGATCACGTTAAAAAGGATATGAGAATTTATAAAGAAGAAATATTTGGTCCCGTTTTATCAGTCATTAGAGTTAAAACCTTTGAAGAAGCAACAAAACTAATTAATGATCATGAGTATGGAAATGGAGTAAGTATTTATACAAGAGATGGTGATGCTGGAAGAACGTTCGCTAGCAAGATTCAAGTTGGTATGGTTGGAATTAATGTACCAATACCAGTACCAATGGCATTCCATAGTTTTGGTGGATGGAAAAGATCATTATTTGGAGATAGCGCTATGCATGGAGTTGAAGGAATTAAATTTTATACAAAACTTAAAACAGTAACATCGAGATGGCCTTCTGGAATAAGATCTAATGCAGAATTTGTCATGCCAACAATGAAGTAAGGAGAAAAATGAAAAAAATATCTTTAATAGGAGCAGGTCAAATTGGTGGCACTTTAGCTCACTTAATTGGGACTAAAGAAGTAGCTAATGAAGTAGTACTTTTCGATGTAGCAAGTGGCATAGCCAAAGGCAAAGCTTTGGATATTGCACAATCTTCTTCTGTTGATGGTTTTAATGTAAAATTTTCAGGAACAGATAATTATGATGATATTAAAGGATCTGACGTAATAATTATTACTGCAGGAGTTCCAAGAAAACCAGGAATGAGTAGAGACGACTTATTAGGTATAAATTTAAAAATTATTAAACAAGTAGCTGAAGGTATTAAAAAAAATGCACCTGATGCATTTGTTATATGTATCACAAATCCATTAGATGTTATGGTAATGGCCTTTCAGAAATTTTCAGGACTGCCAGCAAATAAAGTAGTTGGTATGGCAGGAATTTTAGATAGCTCAAGATTTAAATTATTTTTATCAGAAGAGTTAAATGTTCCAGTAAAAGAAATAGACGCAATGGTAATGGGTGGTCACGGAGACTCAATGGTTCCAATGCCAAGATTTACAAAAGTTTCAGGCAAACCATTATTAGAATTAGTCAAAGAGGGAAAGTTGTCTTTAGAAAGACTAGAAGAAATTAATCAAAGGACAAGAGACGGTGGTGCTGAGATCGTTAAATACTTAGAAAAAGGCTCTGCATTTTATGCGCCAGCAGCTTCAGGAGTACAAATGGCAGAAGCGTATCTAAAAGATGAAAAAAAGCTATTGCCATGTGCAGTACAATTAAATGGAGAGTATGGAGTAAGCAATGTTTATGCGGGTGTACCAGTAATAATTGGGAAAAATGGTGTTGAAAAAATTGAACAGATAGATTTAGATGATAAGGAAAAAGAAGAATTCACGCGCTCAATCGAAGCCGTTAAAGCTCTTTGGGAAGCGGCATCTAAGATAGATCCAGGTCTTTCTAAATAATGAATATTCACGAGCATCAAGCCAAACAAATTTTAAAAAAATATGGAGCAGTAGTTCCTGAAGGAATTTTTGCCTTGAATGTTGAAGAGTTAGTTGAAAAAGCAAAATCATTAAAAACAGAAAAATTTGTACTAAAAGCACAAATTCATGCTGGAGGTAGAGGCAAGGCAGGAGGAGTAAAGATTCTAAACACTATAGAAGAACTAAGTGTTGCTGCTAAAGAGTTATTAGGCAAAACACTTGTGACACACCAAACAGGTCCTGAAGGTAGAGAAGTAAAAAGATTATATGTAGAAGAGTCTTCAAACATAGAAAAGGAATTTTATTTATCCTGTTTAATTGATAGATCTAGTTCAAAAATTGCATTCATCTCAAGTGATCAAGGTGGAATGGATATTGAAGAGGTAGCGAGTAAAACACCCGAAAAAATTATAACAACAAAAGTAGAAATTGCTCATGAAATTTCAGACGCAGTTTGTGAAGAAATAATAAAAATATTTAATCTAACTGATAATGCAAAAAAACAAGCAATATCCCTAATTAAGTCAATATATAAGATGTTTATTGGTACAGATGCCAATATGGTTGAGATCAACCCATTGATATTGACTAAAGAGAAAAAAATTATATGTCTAGATGCAAAAGTAAATTTTGACTCTAATGCTTTATTTAAACATCCCGAAATTATGGATTTAAGAGATTTAAATGAAGAAGATCCTACAGAAATAGAAGCGAGCAAGCATGATCTTGCATATATAAAATTAGATGGAAGTATTGGTTGTATGGTTAATGGTGCTGGTCTTGCAATGGCAACTATGGACATTATCAAATTATATGGAAAAGAACCAGCAAACTTTTTAGATGTTGGTGGTGGAGCTTCAAAAGAAAAAGTTTCTGCAGCGTTAAAAATAATTCTTTCAGATAAAAACGTTAAGGGGATATTAATAAACATTTTTGGTGGAATAATGAGATGTGATGTCCTTGCTCAAGGTGTTATTAATGCTGCAAAAGAAATAAACATTAGTGTTCCATTGGTAGTGAGGCTTGCGGGAACAAACTTTAAAGAAGGAAAAGAAATTTTAGATAATTCAGGACTAAAATTAATTTCAGCAGAAAATTTAGATGATGCTGCACAAAAAATAGTAGAGGCTATAAAATAATATGTCTGTTTTAATTAATAAAAATACAAAAGTTATATGCCAGGGGTTTACTGGAACACATGGTACATTTCATTCAGAACAAGCAATACAATATGGAACAAACTTAGTTGGAGGAGTTACTCCAAAAAAAGGTGGACAAAAACATCTTGATCGTCCAGTTTTTAATAATGTAGCAGAAGCAAAAAAAGAAGTAGGTGTTGATGCAACAATGATTTATGTTCCTGCAAAATTTGCTGGAGCAGCAATAATTGAAGCTATAGATGCATCGGTCGAACTTATTGTATGTATTACAGAAGGTATTCCAATTCAAGATATGCTAAGAGTTAAACAAAAATTATTTAATTCAAAAAGCAGATTAATTGGACCTAATTGTCCTGGAATAATAACTCCTGATGAATGTAAAATTGGAATTATGCCTGGAAATATTCATAAAAAAGGTTCAGTTGGAATTGTTTCACGATCAGGAACTTTGACTTACGAAGCAGTTGCGCAAACAACCAAAAATGGACTAGGACAATCTACTTGCATAGGAATTGGTGGAGACCCTATTAATGGAACAAACTTTATCGATTGTTTAGATTTGTTCTTAAATGATGAAGAAACAAAATCAATTCTTATGATAGGTGAAATTGGTGGTTCTGCAGAAGAAGAGGCGGCAGAATTTGTTAAAAACCATAAAATACAAAAACCTATGGTTGGATTTGTTGCTGGAATAACAGCTCCCCCAGGAAGAAGAATGGGGCACGCTGGAGCAATAATATCTGGTGGAAAAGGTGGGGCAGAAGATAAAATAAAAAAGATGGAAGAATGTGGAATTACTATAGCTAAATCACCATCCGAATTAGGTAAAACACTATTTAATAAATTATATAATTGAAAAATATTTTTGTGATATTATATCAATAGAACAGATGTCATCATCAAAAAATCTCGAATTCGAAAAAACTTCATTTCTTAGTAAATCTAATAGTGCTTTTATTGAACAAATGTATCTTAAGTTCATTTACAAAGATGCTGATTTACCTGAAAGTTGGAAGAATTACTTTGAAGGAATAGGAGATGAATTAAATACTATTGCCAACGAAATTAATGGTCCATCGTGGAGTCCTGCAAAAAATAGAATTGATGTAGATGAGCTTCAAAAAAAAATTGAAAAGGAGGATAAGAATTTATCTAAAAATACTAATTCACTTAATATAAATCAATTAAGTTCATCAAGATCAAATGAAGACTCAATCAAAGCTGTTTCAATGATTAGATCATATAGACAAAGGGGACATCTTATTGCTAAACTTGATCCGCTAGAACTACTTGAGTCTGATTATCTTGATGAACTTCATCCAGAGTCTTTTGGTTTTAAAAAAGAGGATTATCAAAAAAAAATCTTTCTTGGTGGTGTTATTAATAAAAACCAATCAAACATTAAAGAGATATTAACATTTTTAAAAAGAACTTATTGTGGTCCAATTGGATATGAATACATGCACATATCAAACCCTACTGAAAGAAAATGGTTTAGAGATCGTATTGAAAAATCAGAAGATAACATGAATTTTACTAAAAATGGTAAAAAAGCAATTTTAAATAAATTGATACAAGCAGAAGGTTTTGAAAAGTTTTTACATAAGAAATATGTTGGAACAAAAAGATTTGGATTAGATGGTGGAGAAAGTTTAATTCCTGCATTGGAGCAAATAATTAAAATTAGCGGCCAATCAGAAGTTAAAGAGGTAAAGATAGGAATGTCCCATAGAGGTAGACTCAATGTATTAGCCAATGTTTTACAGAAATCTTATAAAAGAATATTTAATGAATTTGCTGGAGAATACAGCTCAACCTCTGAAGAAGGTGCTGGAGATGTAAAATATCATTTAGGAGCATCTTCAAATAGAGATTTTGATGGAAACTCTGTGCATGTTAGTCTAACAGATAACCCATCACATCTAGAGGCTGTTAATCCAGTGGTGCTAGGTCAAACAAGAGCAAAACAGTTTTTTCATAAAGATAAAGAAAGAAATAAAGTGATACCTATACTGATACACGGTGATGCTGCATTTGCTGGTCAAGGGGTGGTTTCGGAGTGTTTTGCTATGTCAGGACTACCAGGTCATAACACTGGTGGTACAATTCATATTATAGTTAACAATCAAATAGGATTTACAACAAGCCCAAGATTTGCAAGATCTTCACCTTATCCATCTGATGTAGCCAAAATGGTTGATGCTCCAATTATTCATGCTAATGGAGACAACCCAGAAGCTGTAGTATACGCGGCTAGAATAGCTACGGAATTTAGATTAAAATTTAATAGAGATGTAGTCATAGACTTAATTTGTTATAGAAGATTTGGTCATAATGAGGGAGACGAACCATCATTCACTCAACCACTAATGTATGAGAAAATCAGATCACACCCTTCTCCTGTAAAAGTTTATGGAAATAAACTAATAACAGAAAATATAATTACAAATGAAATCTTAGAAAATTCAATAAAAACATTTAAGAATCTACTTGATGATCAATTTAAAAATGCAAAAGATTATAAGCCTCAAATTGAATGGTTTGAAGGTACTTGGTCTGCTTATAAACCTGAAAAAGGAAAAGATAAAAGAGGAATAACAGGTGCAGATACTAAAAAACTTTTAGAAATTTCTGAAAAAATAAATTCTTCTAGAGAAGAATTGAATTTACACAAAACAATAAAAAAAATATTAAACTCTAGAAAAGAAACAGTAAAAAATGGTTCAAATATAGATTGGTCAACTGCAGAAGCACTAGCATTTGGGTCTCTGTTAGATGAAGGGTACCCAGTAAGACTAGTTGGACAAGATTCAGGTAGAGGAACTTTTAGTCAAAGACACTCTGTTTTAAGAAATCAATTAGATAATAGTCGTTATGTACCTTTAAATAATATTTCAAACAATCAAAAACAATTCGAAGTGATCGATAGTTTTTTATCAGAATTAGCAGTTCTAGGGTTTGAGTATGGTTATAGTTTAGTTGAGCCAAATACTCTTACAATTTGGGAAGCACAATTTGGTGATTTTGCAAATGGTGCACAGGTAGTAATTGATCAATTTATTGCATCAGGAGAAAGAAAATGGAGAAGAGCATCAGGATTAGTAATGTTACTACCACATGGATACGAGGGTCAAGGACCAGAACATTCCTCTGCAAGATTAGAAAGATTTTTACAATTATGTTCAAATGACAATATGCAAGTAATGAATTGCACAACCCCAGCAAATTACTTTCATGCACTTAGAAGGCAAATGCACAGAGATTTTAGAAAGCCGTTAATTCTCATGACACCAAAGTCATTATTACGAAATAAGTATTGTGTATCTAATTTAGAGGATTTTAGTAAAGAAAATTCATTTCACAGAATATTGTGGGATCATGCTATAGACCCAAAATCTAATGGCTTTATAAAATTAAAAAAAAACTCAGAAATTAAAAAAGTAATAATGTGCTCTGGCAAAGTCTATTTTGATTTATTAGAGGCTAGAGAAAAACTAAAAAGGGATGATGTAATATTGTTTAGAATTGAACAATTATATCCATTTCCTGCAAAAACTCTTGTTAAAGAACTTAAGGTTTTTGCAAAAAATGCAAAATTTTATTGGTGTCAAGAAGAGCCAAAAAATATGGGTGCCTGGTTTTCAGTGAGAGATTATATACAATGGACATTAGTTACTATTAAAGCTAATAATAGTGAAATTTCTTATATTGGAAGAAGTCCAGACGCATCTCCAGCAACGGGTTATGCAAAAAGACACATTTCACAACAACAAGAGATTATTAATAAGGTTTTTGATTAAAAATGAATGAAAAAATTTTAGTACCAGTTTTGGGTGAAAGCATTACGGAAGCAACGGTTGCTAAGTGGTTAAAAAAAGAAGGTGATACCGTTGAGGTAGACGAGGCAATCGTGGAATTAGAAACCGACAAGGTTAATTTAGAAGTTCCATCTCCGATAAATGGAACTTTATCTCAAATAAATTCTAAAGATGGTGATACAGTTGAAGTTGGAGCAACACTTGGTTCTATAAGTAATGAAGGTGGAGAACATTTAGAAAAAAAAGTAATTAATAAAATTGAAGCAAAAAAATTAGAAAACAATGTTGTTAATTTAGAAATAGAAAGAAAAGAACCAAAAATTTTTGAATCTAAGCCCTCAAAAGAAGAGCCACTTGTATTAGTAAAAGAAATCAAAGAAAAGAAATCGAATCGGACAAATAAAATTAATGAAACACTTTCACCGGCTGTAAGAAAAATTGTTTTAGAAAATAAAATTGATTTAAAAAAAGTTGTAGCATCTGGAAAAGAAGGAAGAATACTTAAAGGCGATCTGCTTGGAATGATGGGTGTAAATCCAAAAGCATCAGAAAGAAAAATTAAATATGGCCAAGAAGAGAAAATTAAAATGTCCAGACTTAGACAAACAATTGCAAAAAGATTAAAACAAGCACAAGAGAATGCAGCTTTGTTAACCACATTTAACGAGGTTGATATGACAGGAATAATGGAAATGAGAAAAGAAAACCAAGAAGATTTTCAAAGTAGGTATGAGATTAAATTGGGCTTCATGTCTTTTTTTGTGAAAGCTTGTGTTGCAGCTCTAAAAACATTTCCATCTGTTAATGCTGAGATTGAGGGAGATGAAATTATATATAAGAATTATTATAATATAAGTTTTGCAGTTGGAACAGAAAAGGGGTTAGTGGTACCTGTTTTGCGAGATGCAGATGAGCTATCATTTGCTGACATAGAAAAAAATATTAAAAAAATTTCTGAAAAAGCAAGAGATGGAAAACTAACTATTGAAGATCTTCAGGGTGGCACATTTACTATTAGTAATGGTGGTGTTTATGGATCAATGCTATCTACTCCAATATTAAATTTACCACAATCTGGAGTGCTAGGAATGCATAATATAGTAGAAAGACCAATGGTAGTTGATGGAGAAATTAAAATTAGACCAATTATGTATCTTGCATTATCTTATGATCACAGAATTATTGATGGAAAAGAGTCAGTTTCATTTTTAAAAATGGTAAAAGAAAATTTAGAAGATCCAAGAAGGTTGTTTTTAAATATTTAAAAAATGTCTGAAAAATTTCAAGCAGTAGTGATAGGTGGAGGTCCAGGAGGTTATGTATGTGCAATTAGATTGGCGCAATTAGGTCTTAAGACAGCATGTATAGAATCTAGAGGATCACTGGGTGGAACTTGTTTAAATGTAGGATGCATACCCTCTAAAAATTTATTGAATATTTCAGAGAATTATCATAAAGCAAAAAATTTCTCTAAAATTGGGATAGAGGTTGGTGAAGTGAAGCTAAATCTAGAAACAATGATGAAAAATAAGGATAAAGCAGTCACAGTTTTAACAAAAGGTGTGGAATTTTTATTTAAGAAAAATAAAGTTACGTACATTAAAGGGACCGGAAGCCTTAAATCAGGAAATAAAATTTCCATTTTAGATGAGCAAAAAAAAGAAACTGTAATAGAAACTGAAAAAATAGTAATTAGCACAGGTTCCTTACCAGTTTCGTTACCAGGAATTAAATTTGATGAAAAAATAATTCTTTCTTCAACAGGAGCGTTAAAATTAGAGGCAGTCCCAAAAAAAATGATTGTCGTTGGCGGAGGTTACATTGGTTTAGAGATGGGATCTGTTTGGTCAAGATTGGGATCAGAGGTACATGTAATCGAATTTCTTGATCATATAACACCAGGAATGGATAAAGAAATTTCAATAGAATTTATGAAAATATTAAAGAAACAAGGAATTAATTTTCATATGCAAACAAAGGTAGAGAGAATTATAAAGAGCGCAAAGGGTGCGACTGTTGAAACTACTGATAAAGATGGAAAAAAAATTAATTTTGATTGTAATGTAGTTCTTATATCTATTGGTAGAAAAGCAAATACTAGTAACTTAAATTTAAATAATATTGGAGTTGAATTAGACGAAAAAAAAAGAATAAAAGTAGATAAAAATTTTCAAACAAATATATCTAATATTTATGCAATAGGAGACGTAATAGAAGGTCCGATGTTAGCACATAAAGCTGAGGACGAAGGTATTGCTGTCGCTGAAAATATTGCAGGACAATCAGGGCATGTTAACTATGATATTATTCCTGGTGTTGTTTATACTTCACCAGAAGTTGCCTCAGTAGGCAAGACGGAAGAGCAACTAAAAGAAGCAAATATACAATATAAAATTGGTAAGTTCTCTTTTATGGCAAATTCAAGAGCTAAAGCAATTGACGAAGCAGAGGGTTTTGTTAAGATTTTAGCCGATGAAAAAACTGATAAAGTTCTAGGAGCCCACCTCATTGGACCTCATGCAGGTGAACTAATTGGAGAAATAGGAGTGGCAATGGAGTTTGGAGCAAGTTCCGAAGATATTGCAAGAACATGCCATGCACATCCAACATTTTCAGAAGCTGTAAAAGAAGCCGCTTTATCAGTAGATAAAAGAGCAATTCACTCTTAGTTATAAATTTATTGCTTTATTTGGAATAAAAATTCGAATTTTTTAGCGAACAAGCCAATAAATCTATCTAAGAAAAGTAAAATTAAATAAATTATTTTTTAAAATTTAAAAAATCTAAGAGTGGTGTACGTCTATAAAGTCCTTTTTGTAAGTAAAAACTGTAGGTCTCAAAAAAGTGCAGTTAGACCTAATTAATATCTCACCTTCTTTCTTCGGTATATTAATAATTTTTGTATATTTGGGATTTAATGTATAATTTTCATTGTTAACTGAAACATAAATTTTTTTAGTTGTTGGATTAGTTACAAAAAGCTCAACCTTGTCATAACAATCAAAACTTTTTTGTATTCTATAAAATTGATTTTTAATAAATGATGTTTTTATAATATCTTCTCCTATTTTTCCGTTTTTATTCATAAGATAAGAAACAAAATTATTGCCATGAACAAAACTATATAAATTATTTTTAAAAGAAAAACCCAAATAACATCTATTGGATATTAAATCGTTAGGAAATTTTAAATCATTCGAGCGGTGAAAAATATTAAAAAATCCATAATCTTCTAGTCCATTAAAAAATTTTTTATCTATAATAAGATGATTTGATAAATCTAAATTTTTAATTTCCATCGATTTTATAACCTCATTGTTTTTATTAAAAAAATTAAGTTCTACATATGAATTTTCAATATTATAAAATAAATCTAAAATATCTGAAAATTTAAAAATAGTTTTGAATGAATTATCAGTTCTCCAAGCAAACGAGTCACTTATTGAAGAAAATTTAGGAATATTTTTATTATACATTTGTGGTTTAATATTTAATGTATTTCTCATTTTTACAGCAAAATTACTATTAGCAAAAAATTTAACTAATGATTTCATGAACTCTCTCTTTTAAATTTTTTACAAGATTAAATTTATTTCCACTTAATATATGTGTATGAGGAGGATGAGTATGTTCCATAGATAAGTGTCCATTTTTTTCACTTATATAGATTGGTATCCCCAGGAATTTATCTGTAATAAAGTAAACTTCAGGTTTTATATATTCATTTTTAAGCTTTAATAAATTTGAATAATTTGTTTTTAATTTAAAATTTTCTAAAACACACTTTTTTTTTATATCAACTAAGTAGGCATTAAAAACTTGGTGTATTGGTTTTTCAAATATATTTCTTAAAAGAATGTAATTTTTTTCAGCTTCTCTATTTCCTATTGATGATACTGAAGTAAAAATAGAACCTTTAATCTTAGTCATGTTATATGGATATTCTGACTGATAAGACGAAAAACCTAATTTATTCTTATCAGTAAAATAGATTTCAAAATTAGCCCTATAACTTGGCGTGGTATCTGTAAAATTATTGTAATTATCTAGTTTTTGTTTATCTCTATTATTCAAATCATCTTTTTTTGATAAAAAAAATATATCTTCATTTTTTATTTCAGAATTATCAAATATAAAAAAATTGTTTGAAAATCCGTTCCCTTTATGCATCTCTTCAATTTTCCACTCATTTTTATCTGGATAACATTTAAAAAGTTGAATATCTTTATTTGTATTAGGTATCCTATTTTGGAATTTGGGAATTGTTAATTTAGATTTAAAAACATCATTGTTAATACCAAAAAAATAGTTCATTATTATAAGATTAATTTATCATAAAGTTTTTTATATTCAATAAAATCTAAATATATAATTTTAGCATATTTAGAATTTTTGATTATCAGTAAAAATTGATTAAAAAAAATAATAGAACCCTCTTGATCATTTTAGTTTAAATAAACTATTTATTTTATTTCCATCAATAATCACTTCATTTAAGAGTTTATATTTTTCAAAAAATTTTTTATCATAATTTTGGTAATCTAAATTGTAACTTGTAATTAAGTATTCTGCTTTAGATTTTTCAACTACTTTAAATTTTTTTCTTTCTAAGTCATTTAATGAAAACAATGAATAGAATAATTTAACTCTATTTCCATTATCTGCTATTAAATATTCATCTTTTTTCTCATTTTTAATCAAGAAATCATAATTAGTTTTATAACTCGCTGTAAAATAATCGAGTTCAAAATTTTTTGATGCTTCGTTTCTTATAAACTTATTAAAAAAAACATATTGGTGAGGGTGATTTTTGATCATCCATATAGAATTATCCAACAGAACCATTAGAATAAAAATTTTTAATAGTTTTTCAAATTTAAAAGAATTATTAAATATTTTAGGTATTGAAATAAGACCCTTAATCATGAAAATAACTAAAAATGGATAAATGAAATATAGGTGTCTCCAGCCATCATATAAAGTCGAATTCAAAATAATAACGGCAATTATCGGAGTTATAATCATCAATGAAAAAAAAATGTCTAAATGAAATGTTAATGTTTTTTTATTTTTAAAAAAATCTCTAATAAAATCAAATAAACCTAAAATAAAAAATAATGAATAAAAAATTGGTAGAGTTATAAAAATCCATACAGGGACATAATGCCAAGGTTTGTCTGTAAAACCAATCAAATTTCCTAAATAAAGATGAAGGCCACTCATGGAGTGATTACCTAGGTTTGTGAATACTTTAAATGTATTTATTAAAGGATTCCCCCAAAGAGATGGAAAGATTAATATGTATATAAAAAATGTTAAAAAACTAATCTTTATAATATTTAAAATACTTTCCTTTATTTTTTGTTTATCAGAAATGGATGTGGTAAAAATTGTAAAACAAATGAAAGCAGGTATGATTAGTCCCATAATTCTAATGTTAGATGCCGCAGCTGCGAAAAAAGAAAAAATAATAATTCTTTTAAACGTAGTTTTTTTTATTATTTTTAAACCATAATTAACTGCGTAAATTGTAAATGCCATTAAAGGGATATCAAAATTACTATAAATACTAAATGAAAAGACCCTTGGTGTTAGAAATAAAATTAGTGTACCAATTATACAGTACTGCCATTCAAAAAACCTAATCTTTAAAATATTGTAGAATGCTATTAAGCTAAAAAAAAAAATTAAAAAATAAACATAGTGCCTTAATATGAAAGCACTTTTCTTGTCCTTTGTTCCAGACAAAATTTCTAGTAATGTAAGTGGAACCTGGACAATAGATCCACCATAAAACTTCATTTTATCAGAAACCTCACTTAATTTTGGAACTTCTTTATCACCTTTAAACTTTTTATTTATATTGGGAAAAAATTTATCCCCTACATGATTTATGGTTACAAGGCTTCTAAATCTATTGCTGTATTCATCATTAGTTGTTCCAAAATCATTAACAGAGATAATTCCAATGACAAAAATTATAGAAAAAGTTAAGATTGTTATTATTTTCTTAAAAAAGGAGTTATTTAGTGAATTATTGTTTAAATCTGGAAAATTAAATAAGTTTTTAAGCATAATCCTTTATATTTACTTAATAGAAATTTATTAGCTATAATATTTATTATTATATATTGATGTAACTCTAAATGAAAATATTTTCAAAAATAAAGTCTATAATTCCAACATATCAGAAACATGGAATAGATGGCATTTTATATGCGATTTTAAAAAATTTGAAAATAAATACGAGATTTTTTTCAATAATTGAAAAAAAAAATTTTTATATAGAGATAGGTAATACATAATGTGTGGTTTTTGCGGTTTTTATCTGAATATCCAAAATAATGTTAATGAGTCAAAAAAAATATTATTAGATATGAATAATGCAATTTCTCATAGGGGACCAGATGCAGAAGGGTATGAGTTTGATGAAAATGAAAAAATATTCTTAGCACATAAACGCCTTTCAATTATTGACCTAAATACAAGAAGCAACCAACCTTTTATAAATAAGAGACATCACATTAGCCTAGTTTATAATGGTGAAATTTACAATTATGTTGAATTAAAAGAAGCACTAAAAAATAAATATGAATTTACTACATCTGGTGACACAGAAGTTATTATTGCAGCGTACTTAAATTGGGGTATAGGAATGCTAGAAAAAATTAAGGGTATGTTTTCATTTTGCATTGTTGATAAAAAGAAAAAAATATATTTTTGTGCAAGAGATCATTTTGGTCAAAAACCTTTTCATTATTATTATCAT
>Ga0209425_10001210_pt1 | contig 30233 bp, 29 predicted proteins | sample COG_05_FD_184749 | JGI IMG/M metagenome (GOLD analysis project Ga0209425, IMG submission 184749) | Pelagic Microbial community sample from North Sea - COGITO 998_met_05 (SPAdes) (version 2) | ecosystem: Environmental > Aquatic > Marine > Neritic zone/Coastal water | place: Helgoland, sampling...
TAAAGAAACCATTATAGATTTTAAACAAAGCAACAAACCAAAAAAAGATGAATGGATTGATGATTATTATTTGCAATGTGCAGCTTACTCTTTAGCTCATAATAAAGTTCATGGTTCAAATATTACTCAGGTAGCAATTCTTTTATGTACTAAAGACAATATCTTTCAAAGATTTATAGTTGAAGGTGAAAGATTAATAAATTATCAAAACCAATTTTTAGAAAAAGTTGAACAATTTTATTCACAAAGGATAGCTAATTGAATTACGTAGTTTGGGACATAGAAACAGATTCTGCTCAACTAGATTGGGCAACGATGATTGAAATCGGTGCAATTTTATTAGATGAAAATTTTAAGGAAAAGGAAAGATTTACAGCTAGATGTAGGATGCCTCAAGATAGAGTTCCATCCGCTACTGCTTTATGTATCAACAAATCAAATGTTGATTTGATAACAAAAGGAAATTTGAGTCATTATCAAATGATTGCTCAAGTTGAAAAAAAATTCCGTGAATGGTCACCAGCAACATTTATGGGATTTAGTTCTGTAGGGTTTGATGATGAAATTTTAAGAAGAGAATTTTTTAAATCTCTTAGAAAACCTTATCTTATTAATACAGAAGGTAATTCAAGGCATGATGCATTAAACATGATCAAAGCAGCATTTGCTATTGATGAGAATGTTTTAAAAACTGAGCTCAATCCTAAAGGAAATAAATCTATGAAATTAGAGTCGCTAGCAAGACTCAATGGTTTTGATTCTTCAGGGGCTCATGGAGCTCTTTTTGATACTGAATTAACTGTTAAAGTTTTAAGTCTATTAAAAAATAATCAGCCTGATTTGTGGCACGAATATTTAAAAACTAAAAGTAAAGTTGTTGTTGAAAATTTAATTAAACAGGAAAAAATGTTTACTATTAATGAAAATTTCTTTGGTAAAAATTATTTATTTTTAGTTGCTCCATTGCACCCAAATTCATGTATGCATCCAGTTTATAAATGGGGACAAGTAGTAAATTTATCAGCAAATATTGAAGAATTACAAAAACTGAATTACCAAGATTTAAAAAAAGAAATGAGAAAATCACCTCGTTTTTATAAAACAATAAAATCCAACAAAGCTCCAATAATTTTAGATAAAAGCTTAGGTTTAAAAGTAGATCCTTATAAAAAAATTGGAATTGACTTATTAAATAAAAGAGCAGAATTGATGAAATCTAATGAAAAATTTTCTCAAGATATATGCAATATATTAAAAGAAGCAGCAGAAGAAAAAATGGAAACAGCGTCACAAGAAGATGCTGAGCCTGAGGAGACAATCTATTCTGGAGGTTTTGATACATTCAATAAAGATGTTCCATTATTTGAAAAGTTCCATTCTTTAGATTGGAAAGAAAGATTGTTTTTATTAGATAAGTTTAAAGATGATAGACTAGTTACCTTTGGTCATAGCCTCATATTCAATGAAGCTCCAGAAATTTTACCAAAAGAAATTCATAAGAAAATAAAAAGAAGAATAGCATCTAGAATTTTAAGTACCAATAAAGAAAAATGGTGGACAGTTTCAGCTTTTTATTCAGAGTGTGATGAAATAAGAGAAAATGAAGATAAGATGTTTTCATTTAAAACTGTTGATGAAAAATTGAAATTTTTAGATGGAATTAACGATTATGTAATGAATTTAGAGCAGAAATATTCAGATGCTTAGTTGATAAATTAAAAAAAACGGTTTTTGTTCATTGAATATTTATTTAAAATAATTATATCACATATATATGCTTATAGATTTTAAAGATGAAGATTTTGAAAATAAAATTAAAAATGAAGACGTATCAGTAATTCAATTTTCAGCTGCATGGTGTGGTCCCTGCAAGGCTCTAAAGCCAGTAATGGATAAGTTGTCAGATGAGTATAAAGACAAGGCTGGTTTTTATTATGCAGATATAGAAGATGGTGGAATTAACACTGGGAGTGCTGCGGGAATAAGAGGAGTACCTACTGTAATTGTCTATAAAAAAGGTGTCGAAGTAGATAGAAAAGTAGGTGGAGTTCCTGAAAGTCACATGAAAGAATTTTTAGAAAAAAATATCTAATTTAAATTCAATATTTCACCGGCAAGATATAAAGATCCTGTAATTAATATTAAGTCACCCTCTTTGACTGGAATTGATTTTATAGCTTCAAATATATTTTTTTTATATTGAATATTTTCATAACCATTTAGCTTATCTTTTAGCTCTTTTCCTTTAATTGAGTTTGGTTGATGAGGTATATCTATTGTGGTCAAGGTCGTTATATCTTTAAAGTAACTTATATATTCCTGGTGATCTTTATTAGCCATCATTCCAAGAATTATATGCTTGTTGCAATCCAAACTTTCAAGATAATCATTCAAAACTCTTGCACCTAGAGGATTATGGGAGCCATCAACAAATAATCTATTATTTATAACTAAATCTTTCAATTTTCCCTCGGTAATTTCTTGTAGTCTTGCAATACTATGAATTTTAGTTATTCCCGATTTTATTTCTTCATCATTAATTTGAATTTGTTTTACACGTCTTAATGTTGCTATAGCAGTTGAAATATTTTCTAATTGAAATTCTCCATTTATATTAGGAATTGGTAGCTTCAATCCTCCAATTTTATCTTCATAATAAAAGAAATTATTTTCAACTGATGAAAAACTATAATCCTCATCAAAGAAAAATTTATTAGACTTATTATTTTTTATATTGGCTTTAATAGTTTCTAAAATTTTCTTTGTGCTTTGTTTTGCAACAATAATATTAGAATTTAGTAATCTTGATGTTTTTTCATAAATTATTTTTTCTACAGTTTGTTCATTTTTTGGAAGCCAATCCAAATGATCTAAACCAATAGATGTAATAATACTTGCTAAATTGTGATTTAAGATATTTGTCGCATCAAATCTATGAAACAGCCCTGTTTCAATTAAATTTATATTATCAGGATATTCCGCAGATTTATAAAAATATGCAGCTGTTAAAATTTCAAAAAATGTAATTGGCTGATTATCATTAGCTTTTTCAACTTGTTCTAAAAGATTAGATAATTCTTCATCATTAAGCTCTTTGTTATTAAATATAAACCGTTCATTAATTTTTTTAATATGTGGACTGGTGTAGATATTACAATTAATTTTTGCCTCTTTTAATATTGCATACATTGCCTGGATTGTTGAGTATTTACCATTAGTGCCAACTACAGAAATTGCTTTAATTTTATCTTGGGGATTATCTAATTTTTTACAAAGATTTAATATTCGATCTAAGCTTAGATCAATTTCTTTAGGATGCAGCTTTTGTAAGCGATTGACTATTTGCTGAAGTTTCATTTTCTTCAGTGCTTATAGCAGAATTTTTCTTTAACAATATTGATAATAAAGCTCCAATTTTTTCAGCTAAATCTTTTCTCTCAACAATTAAATCAACAAACCCCGTTTTTTGGACATATTCACTTGTTTGAAAATTTTCAGGCAGCTCCTCTTTGACTGTACCTTGAATAACCCTCTTACCAGCAAATGCAATCAATGAACCTGGTTCAGCAATATGAATATCTCCCAGCATTGCATATGAAGCTGTAATTCCCCCAGCTGTAGGATCAGTAATTAATACAAGATATGGAAGGTTGTTATTCTTTAATTCATTAATAGCCAATGTTGTTCTAGTCATCTGAGATAATGATATTAAACTTTCCATCATTCTCATGCCACCACCAGCACTAACACAGATAAATGGAGTTTGGTTTTCTATAGCATGTTGAATTCCATATAAGAATGCCTCACCTTCTGCTGAGGCCATAGAAGCACCTAAGAAATCAAAATCAGATGCCACTGCAGTCACTTTAATATTGTTAATACCTCCAGAAGCCACCATCATTCCACAACTTAATCCTGTTTTTTTACGCGCGCTTTTTAATCTATCTTTATAAGATTTTGAGTCTGACCAAATTAATGGATCTTCGGTAGGGAGTGGTGTTTTAAATATTTCATAATTATTTTTACCAAACAAGATATCAAATCTTTGTTTTGGTTTAATTCTATGATGCTTATTACAATCTGGACAAACCCACAGATTTTCCTCTAAATCTTTTTTTAATAATGGACCTTTGCAACATGACGTCCAATCACTTTTAGCAATTTCATCTTTTGATGCTCTTTTATGAATAGCAGTTTTAATTTTTTCACCTGCTTTAATTATTTTTGTAATCCAATTCATTTAATTTTATTTTTAAGTCTCCTAACAATATTAGTAACATTTGTGACAGTATTTTGTCTCCTATTAATAGAATCATTTATTTCCTTACAAATTGCACTTCCTACAACCAAACCGTCAGCTTTTTTGAGTGATTTTATTGTTTTTTCAGTAATTCCAAATCCAATTACAACATTCTTAGATTTATTTTGGTTTTTAATTTTACTATATCTTTTCAATATTTCTTCAGAAGAGACTTTTAATTTGCCCCCTGTAGTCGAAAGCATACTTATATAATAAACCATATCATGAGAGTCTTTGATTATTTTTTTCAACCTTATATTAGATGTAGTAGGAGACACTAATTGAATAAAATTAATCCCCTTTTTTTTACATTTATTAGCAAAATTTTTATTTTCTGGATAAGGCAAATCTACAACAATCAATCCGTCAACTTTTGATTTTTTACATTTCTCTAAAAATTTATTTTCATTGTATTGAAAAATTATATTGTAGTAACCCATTAGAATAATAGGTTTATTTTTTTTTATTTTTTTAAAATCTTTAGCTATTGAAAATACATCATTAATTTTTATTCCATTTTTGATGGCACGATAAGCACTAGTTTGTATTTGACCTCCATCTGCAATAGGAGTGTTGTGTGGAAAGCCTAATTCACAAATGTCAGCATAATTAGAAATTGATTTTAATATTTCCAAAGATTTTTTTTTAGAATTATCCCCAGCTACTGTGTAAGTAAGCAAAGCTGGTCTATTTTTACTTTTAGCATTTTGAAAAGCCTGATTAATTAAAGAACTCATTATTTTATACCTAATCTTTCTCTTAAAATATCTCTATCTTTTTTTGCATCACCACATGAATTTACAATTATAATCGTATCTTTGCTTAATTTAGGAGCAATTTTAATTGCTTCTGCAAATGCGTGACTTGGTTCTAAGCTAGGATTTAAATTTTCATATTTAGTGACCATTTGATACGCATTTAACGCTTCTTCATCTGTTGCATATGTATATCTTGCTCTTTTAGTGTCCTTTAAAAAACAGTGCATAGGACTTACACCGGGATAGTCCAATCCAGCACTTATAGATTCCGTCTCATTTATTTGCCCTTCTTTATTTTGACATACATAAGAGGCAGCTCCATGCAATATTCCAATTTTAGTTTTACGGCTTAATGGAGCTGCATGAAGTTTTGATTTTTTGGGTCCGCCTGCTTCAACACCAATTAATTCAATCTTCTTTTTATCATAGTCAATAAACTCACTCCAAAATCCATATGCCGAACTTCCACCTCCAACACAGTTAATTAATTTTATTTTATTTGGTATTTTTCTAAATTCCGATTTTAGTTGAAGTTTTAATTCTCTAGAAATTTGTGCTGTACTCCAGCCACAAATTTTAACAAATATATTTGGACCAACAGTACTTCCAACACACATATGAGTGTTGTTACAATTTGATACCCAATATCTCATACATTCACTTACAGCATCAACTAAAGTTTGACTTCCAGAGTAAACAGGAACTATTTCAGCTCCATTTTTTCTCATTGCATCGCAATTAGGTTTTTGTCTTTTAATATCCTTTGCACCCATAAATATTTTGCATTTAAGACCAAATTTTTTAGCTGCCATACTTAACATTTTCCCTGCATAACCAGCTCCAGTATCACCAACTATATATTTTTTACCCATTGCCTTACAAATAAGAGCATGAACAGTTGCGTTATATATTTTGTGTGCACCTCCATTTGCCTCAGAGACAACTTTTGCCCAAATTTGAGCGCCACCTAGTTGCTTTGTTAAATTATCAAGTTTTACAAACGAAGTAGGAGCTCCAATATAATTTTTGAAATAATAATCTCTTTTTTTAAGAAATTTTTTATTTTTTCTTAGTTTTTTAAATTCATTTGTTAAATCTTCTACAGGTTTTTTTAAAGTCTCAGGAATAAAACTTCCCCCAAATTTACCACCCCAAAAGCCATGTTGATCATGCTGATCAATTAATGGAATTCCTCTTTTAAGTTTCATCGTGTACCTATTTTATCTTTTTTAAAAATATATCTATTTTGGATTTATCTTTTACCCCAGAAGTTTCTAGACCCCCAGATATATCTATAATATCTGCTATTTTTTTATAATTTTCAAGATGGTCATTTATCTGTATGTCACCTGCTATCATTAATGGTTTGTCAATCTTTATTCTTTTAATAAGCTCATGATCAAAAGCCATACTTTTTTCGTAGCCTTTACTATCAAATAAATAAATGTCAGTTACCTCCGAAAACAAATGGTATTTTTGAACATCACTTTCATCCATTACGGTTAAAGCAGTAATAATCTTTTTATTATATCTTTCTTTAATTTTTTTAGTTTCTTCAGGTGTAGAGTCATATATTTGGTAATAATCAAAGGGTAGGTGTTTAATTTTTTCTAAAATTTCTTCATCAGGTTTAACTAGTACCGCTACAAAATATGATTTCTTTTTATCTAAAGTTAATAGTTCATTTAACTTTTCAACCTCAACATATCTTGAGCTTTTTTTATAATTGCAAATGAATCCAATAAATTGAGGAGGGTATTGATGGTTAATAATAAAATCAAGAGTATCGAGATCCGAGATCCCACAAATCTTACAACCTTTCATTAGTTTAAATGATTGATTAATGTTTGAATGTTTTTTTTAATGTTACCTTTAGTAATTGGTCTTCCAATTACCAACCAATCACTTCCATTTTTATATGCCTGTTTAGGGGTTAAGACTCTTTTTTGATCATTTAATTTTGAATCAAATCTTATTCCAGGTGTTATAATTTCTTTCTTAAATACTTTTCTAACTATTTTAACTTCTTGTGCACTACAAACAATTGCGTCTAATTTTGCTTTATTTGCTAACTTGGCTTGTTGGTAAACTAATTTTTTTACATCTTTATTAAAACCAATTTCTTTAAGAGCTTTATTGTCTAAAGATGTTAGAATTGTTACTCCTACTAATTTAGTTCTACCAGAAGTTTGCTTAGCTGCTTTTAATGCCTCTAACCCTGAACTAATATGCATAGTACAATAATTAAATTTAAGATCTTTAATTGCCTTTATAGCTAAGGAACAGGTATTTGGGATATCTGAAAATTTGTAATCTCCAAAGGTTATTTGATTTTTTAATTTTGAAACAAATTTTCTACCACTTTTTGAATTTAAAAACTCCAATCCAAACTTGTAACCTATTTTTAATTTAGAGGTTTTTGATTTTTTTATTATTTCTTTAATTCTTGGAATATTTGTACTGTCACAAGCAATAAATATTTTACTCTTTTTCATTATTTAATTTTTTAAACAAATCTTTTGCCATTTTGAAGTGAATTGTTTTTTTTTCTGGAGTATGTACTTTTTCTCCAGTTTTTGGGTTTCTTGAAATCCTGGCTTTTTGCGTGTTTGTTGAAAAAACTCCAAAACCTCTCAACTCTACTCTTTCTCCTCGTTTTAAAGTTCTTTTTATCTCTTTTAAAATTATATCTATAAATTTTTCTAAATCTTTTTTCAAAAAATTTGGATAGTTTTCCGAGAGTTGTTTTAGAAGCTTTGATTTTACAATAGCCAATTTATTATTCTTTAATTAAGATTTTTCCTCGTCTTTTTTCTTAAGATCTTCTGATAAAGATGAAAAAGGTAAATTTTTTCCAGATCCTTCTGATCCATATTTTTTTAAAGCCTCTTTTTTTTGAATTTCTTCTAAAAGTTTTATACTTAAAACTGCCTTTCTCTTGTTTAAATCGAGTTCAAAAATAGCACAATCTATTCTCTCACCTCCAGTAAACCTTGAGGGCCTTGCATCAGCAGCATTTATCGCGATTTGAGACTTTTTAATTTGAAAATCCATTTCACAACCTTCAGGCCTTACTATCAGACCCTTGTTATCAGTAGAAACTATTTTTACAGTAATTGTTTGGTTTATTTTTTTATTCTTAAACCAATCAAATGGGTCTGACTGGGTTTGTCTTAAGCCTACCCTTATTTTTTGCTCTGAAACTTTAATTTCTAAAACTTTAACTTTTACTTTATCTCCTTTTTTGTATTTGGCCAATTCTTCTTCACCGTTGTTTAAGTAAGTTAAATCATTACAGTGTAAAAATGCATCGACATCAAGTTCCTCTACTTTAACAAATAGAGAATATTCATTTTTATTTACAACTTCACCTTCAACAATAGTGCCAACTGGATATTTTTTTTCAAAAGTATCAAATGGATTTTCTAGGGTTAGTCTATGAGAAATAGCAACTCTTCTTTTTTCTTTATCGATCTCAGTTATTATACAATTAATCTCATCACCAACTTTAAACATTTTTTTTGTTGATACATTTTTTTTAGTCCAGCTAAGCTCACTTGAGTGAAGTAAGGTTGTTAGTCCTGCTTCTAATTCACAGAATGCGCCAAAGTCCATTATCTTTACTACTTTAACTTTATAAACTTTGTTGAGTTCGTAGTTTTCAATATGTTCAAATGGATCAGGTGAAAGTTGTTTAATAGAGCAACCAACTTGCATTTTTTCTTTGTCTACTGTTATAACTTTAAGGTCATGTTTTTCCCCAATATTAAATACTTCATCAGGGTGATTTACTCTAGAATAAGAAATTTCTTGCAAGTGAACCAAAACATCTAACTCATTATTTACATGAAAGAAACATCCAAAAGAACTGTATCCTTTGACCTCAGCTCCTTTAATAATATCTCCCACTTTATATTTTTCAATAATTTTAGCTTTATCCTCTTTTTTAAACGACGAGATAATTTCTCTTCTAGATACACATGCATTTCCTCTAATTTTATCTAATTTAATTAATGCAAACTTTTGAGGCTCATTCATTAAATGACTAATATCTTTAAGTGGTTTGTCACTTATTTGAGATCCTGGTAAGAACATTAAAGAACCAGTATCTATATGTTCAACGATGCAGCCACCTTTACATTTAGATGTAATTTTACCCATGATTGGTTCATTTTTTTCATAGGCTTCCACTAATTTATCCCAACCTTTAATTTTTTGAGCTTTACTAGCTGATACTAAAACTTCTCCATTTTTATCCTCAATTTTTTCCAATAATACAGAAATTGTATCACCAACTTTTATTTTTTCAGCTAAACCTAAACTTTTTAATTCATTAATGTCTAAAACTGGCTCAGATTTTAATCCCGGTACGTAAAGGAAGCAATACTTATCAGTAATTTTATTTATCTTTCCCTCAATAACTTTGCCCTCTTCAATATTGATTTTAGAGAACTGACCGTTTAATAATTTTTCAAATTCTTGTGATGCTTGGCTTGATAAATTGTTATATATTTCCATTAACTAGTTAATTTCCTGTCTGTTTTTATAAAAACATGGTCTTTTAGATAAATTTATCGTTGAAATCAATAGCAAATCCTCAATTATATAGACTAAATATCTGTTGTATTTTTAGAGTTTATTAGGTTTTTTTAATTATTAATGTAAAAAATTACATATTGAAATTATTTCTTTTTAAGATTGTCTATGATCTTTAAAAAAGAGGGAAAAGAAGTTTTAATTGAGTTCTTGTCATGAATCACCCATTCGTTTTTGAAAGATAATGCAGCAATTACACTCATCATAAATATTCTATGGTCTTTTAAATAATCTTTTATTAAAATCCTTTTATTTATATTTAAATGAGGATTTCCGAAAATTTTAATTGAATCACTAGTGGTGATTGTTTTAACTCCCATTAAATTTAATATTTTTGAACCCCATTTTAATCTTGGACTTTCTTTTTGGTTTAATTCAGATAGACCTTTAAAAAAAGAAACTCCCTTAGCTTTTGCTGCGATTAAAAAAATAACTAAGAATTCATCTATAGCACTAGTATTAAGATAAGAGGGACAATTAATAGCTTTAAGAGATTTTGCACTCTCGATATATATATCAGCAATTTTTTCTCCTTTATAACTCTTAATATTCTCAAATAATATTTTTACACCCATCATTTTTAATATCTTTATAATACCAACTCTTGATGGGTTTATATTTACATTTTTAATCTTTAACTTCGAGTTAGCATTTAATGCAGTAAGAGCAATAAAAAATGCCGCTGAACTTATATCTGAAGGAATTTTATAATTGAATGATTTAATTTTCCGTTTTCCATTAATTTTGATTATATCAAATTTATTTTTATTTATTACCTTGATTGGTAGTTTTAGATTTTTATAAAGAAGCTCTGTGTGATTTCTAGACTTTTTTGCCTTAATAATAGTTTGTCCATTAGTATTGAGTGCTGCTAACATAACTGCACTCTTACATTGTGCTGATCCCTTATTCTCGTTATATCTTATTGGTTTAGGATTTCCTGTTCCTTGAATAACAATAGGAAGCTTTCCTGAATTTGTTTTAAATGTTGCTCCAAATTTTTGTAATGGTTTGGTAACTCTTAAAAAATCTCTTTTTGATAAACTTTTATCACCAGTTATTCTAATTTTATTTTTGGAATGTACCAACAAACCTAAAATCAATCTTGCAAAGGTTCCTGAGTTGCCTGCATTTAAAGTAATATTTTTTTTATATTTATATCCATTAATTCCCATTCCATTTATTTCACATTTATTATTAGATAGCTTAAATTTTACACCAAGTTTTTTGAGACAATTTAAAGTGCTCAATACATCTTCAGATTTTAAAAGATTTATAGCTGTAGATTTTCCAACAGCTTGTGAAGCCAATAACGCCCATCTAATTGATAAGCTTTTGTCACCCTCAATTTCTAAAACTTTATTAAATGGCCTTATAGTATTTTTAATCTTAATTTGATTTTTCATTGGTTGACTGAAATTATCTAATTTTGAAAGTATCTCCAAAATATGCATTTCTAGCATCAATATTTTGAATTAAATTTGTTGGAGTTCCTTGAGCAACCACTTTTCCATTATGAATAATTGCTGCTGAGTCACAGACTTTTAAGAGATCATTTGCATTATGATCTGAAAGAATAATTGATAAATTGTTGATACTTTGTAAGCTTACTATAATTTCTTGAAGCGTTTTGATAGTCATAATATCTAGTGCTGCAAAGGGTTCATCCATTAAAAGGATTTTTGGTTCAGAAATTAAGGCTAAAGCAATAGTCAGACGTCGTTTTTGTCCACCAGATAAAACATCTGCTTTAATATCTCTTATAGGATCTAATTCAAATTTTGAAATTAATGAATTTATTTTTTCCTCCCTATAACTTAAATTTTTGATTGTTATTTCTGCTATAGCTTTCAAATTTTCGTAAGTAGTTAAATCGTGAAAGAAACCCCCAACCTGAGGACAAATTGATAAACCAAACTTAAGAGTTCTTTTATAAATTGGATATTGATTTACTTTTTTTGAGTTTATGTAAACAGAGCCAAAATCTGGTGATATTAAACCACAAATGATATTAAAAATTGTTGTTTTGCCCGCACCATTTGGGCCCAACAACCCTAAAATTTCACCGTTGCCTAATTCTAAATTTAAATTGTCTAAAATAGTTTTTCTTCCATATTTTAATGACAATTTTTCAAGTCTTAAAATTGTATTTTTGTTCTTGAATGATTTTATTCTAAATTTTTTAATATTTGACATTATTTATTAGTTTCGATCTCAACATTGTCTTTAGTATTACTCATATATATATCAATTTTTTTTGTGATCAAATCAATCTTAATAACATCAGTTAATATAGTGCCTTGTGATCCATTGTAATTAACATTATCAAAAATTGTTATCATATTCTTATTAAAATTGAGATCCATATTATCTGCTAAGATAACATTATCTAGGTATTCAATTCTGACATTTCCTTTGAAATTAGTATTATAATTAGAATTATTATAAATTGCCCTATCTGATACAGTAGTTAACGGAATATTATTTCTATCTATAAATATTGCCATTACTTTTTGCATTTTTACTAATTCAACGTTGTTATCATATGTTATTTCACTTAAATCGGCTGTGATTAGATACTGATTATCTTGATCTAACTTTACTTCATATTTTAAATTTTTGATTAAATTATTTTGCTCTTGGTTAGTTAATTCTTTGTTGATTGTATCTTTTTTTAAGGGTGTTTTTTTATTTTCTGAAAAATAAATTATATAAAAAATGGTAGAAATTATTATAATAATTAAAAAAAGAACTAATTGAATAATTCTTGTATTATTCATCTATTTTAAAATATTAATAAGATTATGAATATGAATTACTCCAATTGTTTTTTTTTTGTTTTCTTTACTGTAAACACAAACATTTGTTATTTTTCTTTTATTCATTTGGGCAAGAATTTCTGTAATCAGCATATTTTTTTCAACAATATATGGATTTTTTGTAACAAATAATTTAATTTTGAAATTATCGATGCTTTTTTTTCTTTGCATTAATCTTTTAAGGTCTCCATCAGTAAACACACCAGTATTAAATCCTTGATTATTTATTACTACTAAAAAACCTAATTTTTTTGAATTGAGGACTTTTAAAGCTTTTTTCATAACTTCATTTTCATTAACAAATGGTATTTTGTTCTTAGTTAACATCAAATCAGATGCAGTTTTCAATTTTTTTCCTAAGCTACCGGCAGGATGAAATTTTTTAAAATCCATTTTATTAAATTTTTTTTTTCTCATTAAAGCAATTGATAGAGCATCACCTAAAGATAATTGAGCAGTTGTGCTTGAAGTAGGGACAATACCATATCCAGACTCTTTAACTTCTGGTATGAATAACTTAATATTTGCTGATCTGTATAAACTCGACTCTTTATTTGAAACTATTCCGATAAGAGTAATCTTGTTTGCTTTAGCATACTTAATTATATTTTTTAATTCATCTGTATTTCCAGAGTAACTGATTAAAATTAATATATCTTGATTTGTAATTCTTCCCAAATCTCCATGTGAACAATCATTTGCTGAAATAGAAAATGATGGAGTTCCTACAGAAGATAATGTAGCTGATATCTTTGCAGCAATTTTTCCACTTTTGCCAACTCCACAAATAATTACTTTTGACTTACATTTAATGATTGCATTCACAGCATCCTTAAAAGAATTATTAATTGAACTTCTTAATTTTCTTAAAGCCTTAATTTGAAGATCAATTACTTCTTTTCCAATATCATTAATTTCATTTTTCATTTAATGTGACCAGATATCATCTTTGAATAAAGCAAGATCAAGATCTACTCGCGTTTTCAAAAATTTAAGACAATTTTTATAAAGTTCAACTCTATTTTCTCTTTCAAGAATTTTATTTAATTCATTATGTATTTTATGGAGATATATGACATCATTCGCGCAATATTTAAGTTGAGCAGGTGTTAGTTCACCCCCAAAATCAGAATTTTGAAATTGTTTGCTAATATCAATATTAATAAATTCTTTAATTAAAGTTTTTAGGGAATGAGAATCAGAATAAGATCTTGATAACTTTGATGCAATCTTAGTATCTAAAATGTTATTTGTATCAGTTTTTAAATAATATTTGATATGCGCCATATCTGCTCTCCCAAAATGAAAGATTTTAGTAATATTTTGATCAGATAATACCTTGATTAAATTAGGTGCATTATAATTTGATCTATCGAGTTGAATTATATGAGCATCAGAATTACCTGAAGATATTTGTATTAGGCACAACGGGTCACGTCTAACATTCAAACCCATAAATTCTCCATCCACTGCTATTACGTTGCCTAATTTTAAATCATCTGGTAAATCTGCTTTGTGAAGTTTAATATCAATATTCATTTTTAAATATATATATATGAAACCTAAAAATTGTCTAATTTTTGGTGGTAGTGGCCAAATAGGTAGACACTTAATAAGAAAATTAACCAAAAACAATATTAAAGTTACTGTAGTAACTAGAAACATACATCAAAAAAGCTATGTCATCAAAACGCAAGGAAATGCAGGATATATTGATATTGTTGAAGCCAATATTTATGATGAAATAAAAATTAGAAGTTTATTTGCTAAAGCAGACTTATGTATAAATTTAATTGGTATTTTATTTGAAAATAAAAAAGGAAATACATTTTATAATATTCATAATTTATTTCCAAGTTTGTTAGCAAAATTATCCAAAGAATATAAATTAAAAAACTTTATTCATTTATCTGCTTTAGGTATTAATGAGGCTGTTGATAGCAATTATGCAAAAAGTAAATTAGAGGGAGAAAAAAATATTTTAAATAATTTTTCTTGTACAACAATTTTAAGACCATCGATAGTTTATTCTGTTGATGATAATTTTACCACAAATTTTATGACACTTTTAAGTAGACTAATTATTTTTCCATTATATTATTCTGGTAAAACAAAATTTACGCCAATACATTGTTCAGATTTAACAGATGTGATCTACCATATTATTTGTAATAATATTAACTCAAAAATAATCGAATGTGTTGGTCCAGAAGTAATTACTTTTAGAGAAATATTAGAGAGATTATTATATTTAATTAATAAAAAAAGATTTTTTGTATCTCTTCCATTACCATTGGCTCGAATCACAGCAAAGATGTTTCAGCTGTTACCAAATCCATTAATAACAGAAGATCAATTAAAATTACTTAAATATGATAATATCTTATCTGGAAGATTCAAAAATAATTTTGATATTGGAGTGCCAAGTAAAAAATACTTTAACGAAGAGGTAAAAAAATACTCATATATGTGGCGTGAAGGTGGGCAATTTTCAATTGAAAAATATAATTCCAAAGAAAAATTAGAAAATTAATATCTTGTGATTAAGCTGTCTTTGTACTTTTTTGAATAAATTCTGGAACCTCATCCTTGTCAGTAACTTCTTCTTTTTTACCTTTAGGTTGATATGCATATAATAGATGAAGTTTGCAATATGAAAAATCTTTTAAAGATGATCTTCCACAAAAGTAAAAGTTTTTTTCATCAGGATGACCAATTGGCCATTTACAAGAATTTTCATCTAAGGCTTCTAATTGTTTTGGATTTTCTGGCTCAAAGTCTTTCTCAATAATTAACGACTTAAATTTACTTTTTCTTCCTCTTTTTGATTTATGGTTGCTAACTTCATTTAAAGTGTCAAAACTTTTATTTGATGTTGCTGCTCTGGTTTTAATTTTAGCAGAAAGATTTAATCTATTAGCCTTGCCAATAACTGCATTCCTGCTAATTCCACCTATAATTTCTGCTATTTGACTTGCGGTATTACCTTTACCCCATAACTCTTTGAGTTTAGCTACTTTTTCTTCGTTCCAGCTCATTATTTTCTATATATTGTATTAATTAAATTAATAAACACAATATAGAGATAGAATTAAAATATAAACAAGGGTTTTTTATTACTTATTAACAATAATTTTGTTTAAGGGTAAAAGTTTTCAATCGCAAATTGTATCTAATTATTCTAATTTGCATTTGTTTTACAATTTTAAAATTAATGAGTTATTTAGCTAAAAATTATAACAGAAAAAAAATCTCCTTTAAATTTGGTAAAGGTAGCTATCTTTACGCACATGATGGTAAAAAATATTTAGATTTTGTACAAGGTATAGCTGTAAATTGTTTAGGTCACGCTCATCCAAAATTAGTTAAAACTATTAAAGATCAATCAAAAAAATTATGGCATGTTTCTAATGCTTTTCAAATCCCTGAGGGAGAAAAATTAGCTAAGAAATTATGTCAGAAGTCATTTGCTGATTATGTTATGTTTTCTAATAGTGGTGCGGAAGCTACAGAAGCAAGTATTAAGGTTGCTAGACGATATTTTTATTCTATCGGAAAACCTCATAAAAATAGAATTTTATGTGTAAAAAATTCTTTTCACGGAAGAACAATCGCAGCTATTTTTGCTAGTGGAAGTAAAAAAATGACAGAGGGATTTGGACCAAAAGTGAGTGGTTTTGATCATTTTGTTTTTGGAAATCATAAATCTTTGAAAAAAAAAATTACTAAAAATACAGCAGCAATTATGGTCGAACCAATTATGGGTGAGGGAGGTATTAAAGTAATTCCTGATTGGTGTTTAAAAGGTTTAAGAAAATTATGTGATAAGAAAAAAATATTACTAATTTTGGATGAAGTACAATGTGGAATTTCTAGATCTGGAGATTTTTTTTCTTTTGAAAAATCTAAAATACAACCTGATATAGTTCCAATTGCAAAAGGAATTGGGGGCGGGTTTCCTATTGGTGCAGTTTTGTTGAATAAAAAAGTTGCTGTTGGCATGGTACCAGGAACTCACGGATCCACTTTTGGAGGAAATCCTTTAGCAATGGCGGTTGGTAATACTGTGATAGATATAGTTTCAAATAATAAGTTTTTAAATAATATAAAAAAATTATCAGAATATTTTTTTTCAAATTTAAATATACTAAAAGAAAAATACCCCAATATAATTAAAGAAATAAGAGGAAGAGGATTATTAATTGGAATTCAGCTTCAAAAAGATCAAACAAAATTTATCCAAAAATTAATGGATAACAAGTTGCTTACTATTCGTGCTGCAGAGAATGTTGTTCGTATTTTACCTCCGTTGAATGTAAAAAAAAAAGAAATAGATCAAGCTATTAAGATTATAAATAAAGTTTGCTTAAAGCATAAATAAAATGAAACATTTTATTAATTTAAAAGATATTCCTGCAAAAGATCTTAGAAAGATTATATCAGATGCTAAAAAAAGAAAGAATAAAAGAAAAAAACTTGATAATCTTGAGGTTGATAAAGGAAGTCCTTTAAAAGGAAAATTATTAATACAAATGTTTGAAAAATCTAGTCTCAGAACTAGGCTAAGCTTTTATCTGGCGATTAAACAGCTTGGTGGCAGCACTTTAACACTTAGACCAGACGAGTTACACCTTTCAAAAGGAGGAGAGAGTATTGAAGACACAGCAAAAATTTTATCAAATTTTGGTAATGCTTTTATGTTCAGGACAGATAGCGACCGAAAATTAGAAGAATTTAAAAAATATTTATCAATACCAATCATTAATGGATTGAGTCCAAGCTCACATGCAACACAAATTTTATCTGATATCTTTACTGTTGAAGAAATTAAAAAAAAACCAATATCAAGATTAAATATATGTTGGATTGGGGACTCTAATAATGTTTTAAATAGTTTAATTGAGGCTTCAATAAAGTTTTCATTTAGATTGAATATTGGCTGCCCAAAGAAATACCATCCAAAAAAAAATATTTTAAGCTATATAAAAAATAATAAAAATAAAATTTCATTATATAGTGATGCAAAAAAAGCAACAATTGGTGCTGATGTTATTTTTTCGGATAAAGTAATATCAATGAATGATAAAGTGAATAAAGTTAAAAAATTAAACTTATTTAAAAAATTTAGGATTGATAAAAAACTTATAGGTTTCGCAAAAAAAGATTGTATTTTTCTGCATTGTTTACCTAGAGGAAAGGAAGTAGACGAAGAAGTCTTTTCAAGCAAGCAATCAAAAGTTTGGCAACAAGCTATTAATAGAGTACATGTGCAAAAATCTATATTACTTTATTGTTTTGGAAAATTAAGGTAGTGGTAATGGATTATCAGAATTTTGATTTAAATATAAAATAACTGAAGCTCTATCTTTTTCTTTTCTTAATCCAGCAAAGGCCATTTTGGTTCCTTTGATCCATTTAGCTGGTTTCGTCAAGTAGCCATTTAATTCCTCAAAAGTCCACTCTTTTCCATATCCAGAAAGTGCTTTTGAATATTTATAATCGTTTACGACTCCAATCTGCCTACCTACAACATTATACAAAGCTGGACCAATATTATTTTTTCCACCTTTAACAATGGAATGACAAGCTGCACATTTTTTAAAAACTTTTTCGCCGACAGCAATATCTCCCATCGCCATTAAAGCTGCCATATCAATTTTTTCTTCAACTTGTTCAATTGAATTTGAAGAATTTGATGAAATTTGATCGACTTCAACAGCATAACCTGGCGTTTTAGGTTTTTCCACATGGAATATAATGTTAGAAATTTTTCCTATCCCAATCACCAATAACGCAACTAAGAGTACCGCTGCAACTATTTTATTAATTTCAAAAGAATCCATTTTTTGGTAAATTATTATAGTGAACCTATAGCATTATTATTTAATAATTGCTTATATTTTACTGTACAATTTTGCCTCTCTTTATAATCTAAATTAAATAAAAAAAATCAATGAAAACATTAGTTATAATCCCTTCAAGAATGTCAGCTAAAAGACTTCCTGGTAAACCTCTATTGAAAATTAATGGTCTTTCAATTATTTCGCATGTTTATAAAAAAGCTAAAAATGCCAATATTGGAGAAGTTATTGTTGCTGCTGAAGATCAAGAAATAGTTGATGATGTTAAAAATAATGGTGGAAATGCTATTTTAACTGGAAATATACACAAAACTGGCACAGATAGAATCTTTGAGGCATTTTCTATATTGGGTAGAAATGACATAAATTATATCATGAATATCCAAGGAGATGAGCCTGAAATAGATATAGATGACATAAAAAATTTAGATCAAAAGATGAAATTAAATAGTTCTAAAGTTGGAACATTAGCAGCAAAAATTTTAGATTCTAAAATGTATGAGAGTGAAAATATCGTAAAAGTACAAATTAAAGAATCTTTTAATCAAAATTCCTTCCCATCTGCTAAAAATTTTATGAGAAATACAAACATTAGAGAAAATATATTTCACCATATAGGAATTTATTGTTACGAAATTAAAACTTTGCAAAAAATTATTTCATTCAATCAATCTCAAAATGAATTAAAAAATAAACTTGAACAATTAAGAGCACTGGATAATAATATAGATATTAATGTTGCTCTAGCCAATAAGTCTCCAATAGGTATTGATACTAAAGAAGATTATCTAGCTATAAAAAAAAAAATGGAATATAAATCATAATGGGTAAAATTTATTTTCAAGGAACATTTGGTGCGTATTCACATTTGGCAGCACTATCAATTAATCCAAAAGCAGAAATTATTCCTTGCAAAACATTCGATGAATGTTTTTTGAAAGCTTATAAAGACTCTACTTCTAAAATAATCATACCAGAGTCTAATAGAATAACAGGTAATATAGGAATAGAGTATTTGATATTTCAATATAGATTAAATATTTATGCTGAATATTTTCAAAAAATTGAACATAATTTGTTAGCACTCCCTGGTGTTAAAATTTCTGAGATAAAAGATGTTTATTCTCATGGTCAAGCATTATCTCAATGTTCTAAATATATTAAATCTAATAATTTAATTGAACATGTAAGAGCAGATACTGCTGGATCAGCAGAAATGATTTCCAAAGAGAAAGACAAAACTAAAGCAGCGATTGCCTCCTCCTTAAGTGCGAAAACTTATAATTTGGAAATAATTGAAAAAAATATTGAAAATGAAAAAGGTAATCTCACAAGATTTTTGATTATGGGAAAAAAAATAGTTCAGCCAGAATTTAATGAAAAAAAATATATAACTTCTTTTTTATTTAAATTAAAAAGTAAACCTGCTGCACTTTATCAATCTCTAGGTGGATTTGCTATTAATGGAGTTAATTTAACAAAACTACAAAGTTATCCTGAAAAAAATTCTTTCGACTCATTCTTCTTTTTGTGTGATCTTGATGGACATATTGAAGATCCAAAAGTACAAAAATCTTTAGAAGAGCTTGGGCTTCATTGTGAAGATTTTCACGTCCTAGGTGTTTTTGAGGCTGACAAACAGAGAGAAAAATAAATTTAATCTTTTCTTGTAGATGAGAAAATATTACTGCTATAATGGTCCTGGAGGCTAGAGGTGGATGCTGCTTGAACCCGACCAGATCTTAACGGAAGCAATCGTAGAGACAGTTATGCAGGTTCTAGTCTCCTGAAAGTTTATAAATTATGAATAAAAATTCAAAAGTTTTAGCTCTTAAATATAGACCAAAAGTATTTAATGACCTTATTGGACAAGAAGTTGTAGCTGAGACAATTATTAACTCTATAAGAGCTGAAAAAATACCTAATGCTTATCTATTTACTGGAATTAGAGGGGTAGGAAAAACCACAATAGCAAGAATTGTTGCAAAATCTTTAAACTGTATTAATGGGATTGATCAATTATGTAAGGATAATTTCTGTCAAAATTGTGAAGCAATCGCAAATTCAAATCATATAGATGTTCTCGAAATGGATGCGGCAAGTAAGACTGGAGTTGATGATGTTAGAGATTTAATAGATTTTTCACGATATGGCCCAACTTCATCGAAGTTTAAAATTTTTATTATTGATGAAGTTCATATGCTTAGCAAACAAGCCTTTAATGCATTGTTAAAAACACTAGAAGAGCCTCCAGAATACCTAAAATTTATTTTTGCAACTACTGAAATTAAAAAAATACCAATTACTGTTGTATCAAGATGTCAAAGATTTGATTTATCTAGAATAAAATCTACAGAACTATTTGAGTTTATAAAAAAAATTAAAGATAAGGAAAATGGTATAATTTCTGATGACGCACTAAGGTTAATTGTAAAAATTTCAGAAGGTTCTGTAAGAGATGCCTTATCATTACTAGATAGAGCTTTATTAAGTTTAGATAACAATAAAGAATTAGATCTAAATACTGCTCATAAAATATTTGGTTATTTTGATAAATCTCAGTTAATAGATATGTTTAAATTAATATTGCAGGGAGATCAAAACAATCTTATAAAAATTTATAAAAAAATTTATGATCAAGGAGTTGAACCAAAAACATTCATCAATGATTTTTTAGAAATTTTATACTTCTTTAAAAATATAGATTCTTTAACTTTAGAAAGTACAAACTTTTCTTTAAATGATGAGGAATTTATCAAAATTAAAGAAATTTCAAAAAATGTTGATAGTGATATATTGATTTTATTTTGGCAATTTACAATTAAAACGCTAGAGGAGTTAGATATTGTTTCAAATCAACATTTATCGATTGAAATGTTTTTGTTAAGGCTAATTCACTTAAATGGTTTTAAACCTTCAAATCAAAAAAATGATATCTCTAAAGATAACAACAACAAAAGTAATCAAGATAATATTTCTATTCAAATAAGAGAAAAAGAAACTATAAATCAAATTAAAAATATAGCTCAAGAAAAAAAGATTAAACCCGAAACTCAAAAAGAAAAAAAGGAGAAAAATGAAATTTTAATTAATTCATTTAACGAATTATTAGATATCTGCTCTTATAATAAAGAAATAAAACTCAAGTTTGAGTTAGAAAAAAATGTAAATCTAGTTAAATTTGAAAGAGGCAGAATTGAAATTTCATTTAATGATAATTTAGATAAAGACTTTGTAAAAGATTTATCAACAAAACTTCTTGAATGGACTGGGCAGAGATGGATTATAAGTTTTAGTAAGAATAAAGGTGAAATGTCTATAAAAGAAAAAATCAAAAATAAACAAACGGAATTGGTTGAAAATGCAAAAAACTCTAGTTTATATAAAAAAATACTAGATTATTTTCCAGATGCAGAGTTGATTGATGTAAAAAAAACCCAAAAAGATCGGGAATAATGTCAGATTTTTCAAATATAATTAATAAAGCAAAAGAACTTGAAGCCAAAATGAAACAAAGCCAAGACAAGATAAAGAATATAAAGGTTGAAGGAGTTTCTGGCACAAATTCTGTTAAAATTGTTATAGATGGTGAAGGAGAGATGCTGAGCATAGAACTTTCAAACGAAATTTTAAATGAAGATAAACAAATAATTGAAGACTTGATAATTGCGGCTCATAATAAGGCAAAAGCACAATTAAAATCTAAAACAGCTGAAGAAATTTCTAAGGCTACTGGTAATTTTGGTATTCCAGGATTTAAGTGGCCACTATAATTGATGCAAAACATCATAGAAATTGAAGAGTTAATAAAATTAATATCAAAACTTCCAGGGTTAGGACCTAAGTCAGCTAAGCGAATAGTTTTAAAATTAATCAATAATAGAGAAGAGCTTATTAAGCCTATGGCAAACACTATGGCTAAAGTTTATAAAAATGTGATTCGATGTAATTCTTGTGGATCATTAAAATCAAATACTGTTGGTTGTTCAAATTGTGAAAGTGTAAAAGAAAAATTTGATAAGATATGTGTGGTTGAAGATATTGCTGATCAGTGGTCTATTGAAAATTCGAATATTTATAGAGGGTATTTTCACATCCTTGGAGGAACTATAGCTTCAGTAGGTCATAGAAAAGAAGATCTTTTGATTAACTCATTAATTGAAAGAGTTAATAAAGATAAAATTAAAGAAGTTATTTTAGCTACAAGTGCTACAGTTGAAGGCCAAACCACAGCATACTATATTCAAGAAAAATTAAAAAATTCCAATGTTAAAATTACTAAATTGGCTCAAGGTTTACCAGTTGGAGGCGAGATTGAAAGTTTAGACGATGGAACTTTACTCTCAGCTTTTAAAAATAGGTCTAATCTGAACTCTAATTCTGATTAATTTTTCTTTTTAGTCTATTTGAATGTAAAAGAGGTTCTGTATAACCAGACGGTTGTTCTTTACCTAGAAATATTAAACTACATGCAGTTTTAAAAGCTCTGGACCTGTCATAATCATCGCTCATATTTATATATCTTTTGTCACTTTTATTTTGTTTATCCACAACCCTAGCCATTTCTTTCATTATTTCTATAACCTCAACTTCTGTTGTTATTCCATGATGTATCCAATTTGCAATATGTTGTGATGAAATTCTGAGAGTTGCCCTATCTTCCATAAGACCAATATTATTTATGTCAGGAACTTTTGAACAACCTATCCCTTGATCAATCCAACGAACAACATATCCTAGTAAAGTTTGTGCTGAATTTGATATTTCCTTAATAATTTCTTCTTTAGACCAATCAGGTTTATTAGCTAATGGAATACTTAAAAGATCATCCAATTTTGCTCGTTCACGGTTTTTTATTTCTTTTTGTTGATCAAATATATTTATTTGGTGGTAATGTAGAGCATGTAGCGAAGCTGCAGTAGGTGAAGGTACCCATGCACAATTTGCTCCAGTTTTTAAATGACTAATTTTTTCCTCCATCATTTCTTTCATTTTGTCAGGCATGGCCCACATTCCTTTTCCAATTTGAGCCTTACCAGAAAAACCACACTTTAAGCCAATATCTACATTATTGTTTTCGTATGCCTTAATCCATTTTGAGTTTTTCATGTCACCTTTTTTAATCATTGGTCCGGCTTCCATAGATGTGTGCATTTCATCACCAGTCCTATCTAAAAAACCAGTATTTATAAAAAAAACTCTATTTTTTAAAGATCTTATACATTCCTTAAGATTAACTGAGGTCCTTCTTTCTTCATCCATTATTCCAATTTTACAAGTGTATCTTTTTAATCCTAATAAATCTTCAACCTCAGAAAAAATTAAATCTGTAAATTTGGTTTCTTCAGGTCCATGCATTTTTGGTTTTACAATATAAATTGATCCTTCCCTTGAATTTTTTTTTATTTTTAAATCATGGAGTGCAGCAGCAGTTGTAAAAAATGCATCCATAATTCCTTCAGGTACCTCACTTCCATCTTTAAGAATGATAGATGGATTTGTCATAAGATGACCCACGTTTCTAATTAAAAGCAAGCTTCTTCCATGTAGTTTTAGCCCTTTACCACTTTTTGAAATGTAGCTTCTATCAGGATTTAGTTTTCGCTCTAAATTTTTGCCATTTTTTTCAAATTGAACTTTTAAATTTCCTTTCATTAAACCTAGCCAATTTCTGTAACAAATAATTTTGTCATCTGCATCTACAGCTGCAACACTATCTTCGTTGTCACAAATGGTAGAAATAGCTGACTCAATAATTACATCACTAATCCCTGCAATATCATGTGCAGCACTGAAAGCTTTTGGATTAATTATAATTTCAAAATGAAGATTGTTATTTCTAATTATTATCGCACTTGGTTTGTTTGCGTCACCTCTATGTCCAATAAATTTATTTCTGTCTTTTAGTCTATATTCATAATCATCTTTTAGGATAATCAAATCTTTGTCGACTACTTTTAAACTAGCAATATTTATCCAACTAGTTCCATCAATTGGTATATATTTGTCAAAAAATTTTCTCACATATTTAATTACTTCTTGTCCTCTCAAAGGGTCATATCTTTCGCTTCCTCCCTCATCTGATTCGATTATGTTGGTGCCATACAAGCTATCATATAAGCTTACCCACCTTGCATTAGCAGCATTGAGTGTGTATCTTGCATTCATTATTGGAACCACAAGTTGTGGTCCAGCAATTTTTGTTATTTCATCGTCTACTAGGTTAGTTTCTATTTCAAAGTCTGGACCTTCATCCTTTAGATAGTTTATTTTTTTTAAAAAATTTTTATATTCTTCAATATTGAATTGATCATTTTTATTTTTTTTATGCCAATCATCAATTTTTTTTTGTAAATTTTCTCTTATTTCTAAAAGCTCTTTATTTCTTAATGCAAGAGCATGAGCAGCCTTATCAAATCCTAACCAAAATTTTTCTGGACTAATATTAGTGTCTTTTAATAACTCGTTATTAACAAACGATAACAAATTTTCAGAAATTTTTAAATTATTGATACTTTTATAGTTAGTTGACATTGTGCATTATTTAAAACTCAAGTAAAATTAAGTCAAATTATTAATAGTAGCATTAACATTTTGTTGTCATTTTACTCACTTATGTAATAAATAAGTGTACAATGAAAAATTATCTTAATTTTGAATCAGAAATAAAAACTTTAGAAGGTGAATTGGAAAAACTTAAAGATCCTTATAATCAGGGTGGTTTGTCTGAAGTAGACACTAACAAAATTAGTAAAACACAAGAAGAAATTGATACAAAGCTGAAAGATATTTATTCGAGTTTAGATCCTTGGCAAACAACTATGGTTGCAAGGCATGAAGATAGGCCAAAATCAAAATTTTTTATAGATAATTTATTTGAAGATTTTATTTCTTTAGCTGGAGACAGATATTATGGTGAAGACAAGTCAGTAATCACTGGTTTTGCAAAGTTTAATGGTCAATCAGTTTTAGTTATTGGACAAGAAAAAGGTGAAAACTTAGAGTCTAGAATTGAGAGAAATTTTGGGATGATGAGGCCAGAAGGATATAGAAAAACTATTCGTTTAATGAAATTAGCTAATAAATTTAATATTCCAATAATTTCATTTATTGACACACCTGGTGCATACCCTGGTGTTGGTGCGGAGGAAAGGGGTCAAGCAGAGGCAATAGCAAAATCAATTGAATGCTGCATGAAATTAACAGTTCCTACTTTAGCTATTATAATTGGAGAAGGCGGGTCTGGAGGAGCTATTGCATTAGCTTCGTCTAACAAGGTTATTATGTTAGAAAATGCAATATACTCAGTAATATCCCCTGAAGGATGTGCTACTATTTTATGGAGAGACCCAAAAAAAATGCTTGATGCGGCAAAAGCGATGAAACTATCAGCTAAGGATCTTTTGGATTTAAAAGTTATAGACGAAATAATTTCAGAACCTTTAGGGGGAGCTCATCGTGATAAGAATTTAATGATAGCCAATATAAAAAAGTCTATTGAAAAAAACTTAGAGTCTTTTAGAGAAATGACCCCTGATGAAATTTTAAATCAAAGAAAAAATAAATTTTTGAAGATTGGAAGAGATAAAGGCTTTATAAATAGTTCAGAAAATTTAAGCTCTATAGAGGATAAAAAAGATATAATTAAACAATTTTTTTATAGGAATAAAAATATATTATATTTCTCAGCAGCTGTTGTTCTTTTCATTGCACTTTTTTTTTATTTTTTATAGAGAACCACAACAATGTTTATATTTTTTGCCTGATCCACAGTAACATGGTTCATTTCTTCCTAATTTTTTTTTAGTTCGATTAGGATCATTTTTATTTTTATTAGTTATTTCATTTGCCTGTTCAACAATTTTTAAATTCATTAAAATCGTAATATAGTCTAATTTTAACTTATCTAATAAATTTGAAAATAATTCGAAAGCTTCTTTTTTATATTCTATTAAAGGATCTCTTTGTCCATATGATCTGAGACCTATTACTTGTCTCAATTGTTCTAAATATTGTATATGGGATTTCCAGTTTAAATCTATTGATTGTAACAAGATTCTTTTTTCAATTTCCTTTGATTGTGTTTCTCCCAAGATTTTAATTCTTTCATTTCTATTTTGAATAAATTGATCTATTATTTTACTTCTTAAATCTTTATCTTTAAGTAATATAAATTCTTTAAATTGTTCTTCATTTAAAGTTTTTCCCATTAGAATTTTCATTCTATTATTAAATTCATTATTTTTAGGATCTGACATTTTTTGTATTCGTAATTTTATCATTTCATCAATAATCTCGTTTAAAAAATTTTTTGAGTATGAAAATATTTCATTGCTATTCATGGCGTCATTCCTTTGAGAAAATATTACATGTCTTTGATCATTTAAAACATTATCAAACTTAATTAATGTTTTTCTAATATCAAAATTCCGAGCCTCTACTTTTTGCTGTGCTCTTTCTAGCGCTTTGTTAATCCATGGATGGTCTATACTTTCTCCATCTCTTAATCCTAATTTTTGAAGAATATTATTCATTGACTCTGATCCAAATATTCTCATTAAATCATCTTCGAGACTAACATAAAAAATAGAACTTCCTTCATCTCCCTGTCTTCCAGATCTTCCCCTTGCCTGGTTATCTACTCTTCTGGACTCCATTCTTTCAGTGCCAATAACAAACAACCCACCTAAAGATTTTATTTTTTCTTTATTTAAGCGTAATTCATCTTTAGGGATTGATCCTTTTTTTCCTCCCAATTGTATATCTACACCACGACCGGATATACTTGTGGTAATTATTATTGAGCCATTTTTACCAGCGTTAGCGATAATCTCTGCCTCATTTTCATGGTTTTTTGCATTTAAAACCAAATGTTGAATGTTTTCTTTTTTTAATAATTTCGAATAAACCTCTGACTTGTTAACACTTGAGGTAAAAACTAATAGTGGTTGACCAGTTTGATGACAATCTTTAATCTTATTAATTATTGCCTTATTTTTTTCTTCTTCAGTTCTAAATATTTGATCATTATAATCTTCACGTATCATTGGATTATTAGTTGGAATTACAACGACATGTAAATTGTAAATTTCAAAAAATTCCTCAGCTTCAGTTAAGGCTGTTCCAGTACAACCTGATATTCTTTCATATAATTTAAAATAATTTTGGTAAGTTATAGATGCTAAAGTATGGTTCTCTGCTTGAATTTCAATTTTTTCTTTCGCTTCTAAAGCTTGATGTAATCCATCTCCAAATCTTCTGCCCTCTAAAATTCTACCAGTTAATTCATCAATAATTTTTAGGGTATTATCTTTGACTATATAATCTTTACCTTTTTCAAATAAATGATTAGCTCTTAAAGCTTGATTAACATGATGAACCAAAGATAAATTTTCTGGATCGTAAAAATTATTGTTTTTAAGTATACCTGCAGCAGAAAAAATTTTTTCAACATTATTTATGCCTTCATTAGTAAGTAAAATATTTTTGTCTTTTTCATCAATCTCATAATCATTTTTGTTTAATTGTCTAATTAGCTTGTCTATTGCTAAATACTGATGTGTTTTATCTTCTGCTGCTCCAGATATCACTAATGGTGTTCTGGCTTCATCAATTAAACAAGAGTCTATTTCATCAACAATGGAGTAATAATGTTCTCTTTGAACCTTTTCTTCTTTTGAGTACTTCATATTATCTCTAAGATAGTCAAAGCCTAACTCACTGTTAGTAGCATAAGTGATATCACAATTATAATTTTCTTTTCTATCATAATCGTTCTGATCATTATTAATAAAACCCGATGTAAGTCCCAAAAAGTTATAAATTTTACCCATCTCCTGTGAGTCCCTTTTTGCTAAATAATCATTAACAGTAACCACATGAACACCTTGCCCCTTCAGAGCGTTTAAGTAAGCAGATAAAGCTATGGTTAAAGTCTTACCTTCTCCTGTTCTCATTTCAGCAATTTTATTTTCATGCAAGACTATTCCCCCAATTAGCTGAACATCAAAATGGCGTTCATTTCTTGATCTCTTAGATGCCTCTCGGACTAAAGCAAAAGCTTCTGGTAAAATTTGCTCCAATGTTTCACCTTTTTTAATTTTTTCTTTGAATTCTGAAGTTTTTTTTGGAAAGTCTTGGTCTGTTAATTTTGCTAATTTTTCCTCAAATGAATTAATTTTAATTACAATTCTATTAATTCTATCTAGCTCCCTCTGATTTCCAGATTTCACAAATTTTGAGATAAAGTTTAAAAGATTAAACATCAGTTTTTTGGTATATGAATTTCTTATAACCTTTAATATAGTTATTAAATAATTATTTTAAATAGTATGGGAATTAATATATCTAACTTTTTATCTTCTAAATCAAAAAATCGTAAAATGGGTGAATTTCAAGATTTAGATCATATAGATGGGCTATCAATATCTGCAGTTAGTGCCAATTTATATGATAGTAGCAGAGATGACTTGGTCATGTTTTATTTTCGAGAAGGAGCTAATTTTGCCTCAGTCTATACGCAATCAAATATTTTATCTGAAAATATTAAATGGAATTTAAATCAAAAATCAAAAAAAATTTTTTCATTAATCGTCAATGCCAGAAATGCCAACTCATTTACTGGTGATCAAGGTTATCAAAGTATGCAAAATATTGCTGAAACAATTTCTCAAGAATTAACAAAAAAACAAAAAGAAGATGAAGACAACCCAGAAAAGATTAAACCTAAAAATATTTTATTTGGGTGCACAGGAACTATTGGAGAAAAATTTCCATTAGATAAAATTAAACTTAAAATACCAGAATTAATTGAAAAAATTAAATATACACAAAATAAATATATATGGATGAAAGCCGCTCTAGGAATAATGACAACAGATACACAGCCCAAAATGGCAATGGAAGAGTGTATGATTGGAAGTGCTACAGTCAAAATTTATGGAATAGCAAAAGGATCGGGGATGATACATCCAAACATGGCAACAACATTGGGATATATTTTTACAGATGCGGACATACCTAATGAAATATTAAGTAAATTGCTCAAAAAAAATATTGAAAGTACATTTAATGCAATTAGTTGCGATGGGGATACAAGTACGAATGATATGATTACAATATTTTCAACAAGTAAAGCAAAGCACTCAAAAATAAACAACATTTCAGATCAAAAACTGAAAAATTTTGACGGAGCACTAAAAAACGTTTTGTTAAATTTGGCTAAAAGAGTAGTTGCTGATGGAGAAGGGGCAACAAAATTTATTACAATTAAAGTTTTAAAGTCTAAAACAGAAATAGAAGCAAAAAAAATTGCATTTTCAATTGCAAATTCAACTCTTGTAAAAACAGCTATAGCAGGAGAAGATCCTAATTGGGGAAGAATAATTATGGCTATTGGGAAAACAGATTCAGAAATAAATCTAAAAAAGTTATCAATTAAATTTGGGGATATAAATATTATTCAAAATGGAAAACTTTCTAGTCAGTATGATGAAAAAGAAACAGCAGAATACATGAAAAATTCAAATATTGAAATTAATGTGAATGTTGCCAGTGGCAATAAGAGCTTTACAGCTTACACAATGGATTTGACTAAAAAATATATAGAAATTAATGCTGATTACAGAACTTAAAAATATTGAAATCTAAAGAGAAATAATTAAATAAAACTTATGATCAAGTATAGTCTAATTTGCAAAAGTTGTAATCTTAGTTTTGAAAGCTGGTTTGCAGGCTCGAACGAATATGAAAAGCTAAAAAAAAAAAAACTTCTTATTTGTCACAAGTGTAATTCATCGAATGTAGATAAAAGTTTAATGGCTCCAAGTATAAGTAAAAAGAATTATAGTTTGAATAATAAAGAGATTAAAAAATATAATAAAATTAAAAAAAAAGTCAT